>ERZ808051.318-NODE-318-length-58612-cov-15.100777_pt1 | contig 58612 bp, 58 predicted proteins | sample MGYA00380199_ERZ808051 | MGnify/ENA primary metagenome ERZ808051 (study PRJEB31490, sample SAMN06133391) | mouse gut metagenome | isolation source: J11 | host: mice | place: China: Chengdu | collected 2015-05 ... | reverse complement strand
CCGCTGGTGTTCGTTTTGGTTTGTGTATGTAACCGGCTTGTACTGTTTCAGTCAGTATAGCCTATTCAGTTGGCGCTCCCGCAAGGGAGTGTTATAGAATACCACATGGAACTGATGTCTGTCAATATGTTTTTTGTAGTTTAGAGTAAAATTGAATTTCCAAAATCGAAAAGAAATTTGTCGCAAACCATGCTATAATTCATAAACGAGGTGTTTGTGATGTTCTTTGAGTATGGAGAGAAGGAAATATCTTATTTGAAAGACCGAGATAGGCGATTGGGTGATGCCATTGACAAAATTGGGCATATCAACCGGGCCGTGGACAGCGACCTGTTTTCTTCTGTTGTCCATCACATCATCGGACAGCAGATCTCCACCACGGCCCAGGCCACGCTTTGGAAACGCTTGAACGAACGCCTTGGGAGCGTTACAGCGGACACGATCCTCGCCCTTGGCCGGGAGGAATTGCAAGCAGTTGGAATGACATTCAAAAAAGCCGATTACATTTTGGATTTTGCCGAGAAAGTTCAGAGTGGCATTTTTGATATTAAGGGCCTTGACAAGCTGACAGATGAAGAAGTAATAAAGGAGCTTTCAGCTTTGAAAGGCATCGGTGTTTGGACCGCGGAAATGATCATGACATTCTGTATGCAGCGGCCTAATGTTGTCAGCTTTGGCGATCTGGCTATTCATCGGGGTATGCGTATGCTATACCGGCACAGAAAGATTGACAAGGCAAAGTTTGAAAGATACCGCAAGCGGTATTCCCCCTATGGAACGGTGGCAAGTCTCTATTTGTGGGCTATTGCTGGTGGAGCTATTCCAGAATTGAACGACCCAATGCCGAAGAAGGTGGCGAAATGACTGAACAGGAGATGTGGGAAGCTGTTATTCAAAATGATTCCAGCTATGACGGTGTGTTCTTCTATGCTGTAAAAACAACATGTATTTACTGCCGCCCCTCTTGCAGGTCAAAGCCACCCAAACGGGGAAATATCTGCTTTTTCCAAACCGCACAGGAGGCCCGCGACGCAGGATTTCGTCCCTGTAAACGATGCCGGAGCGATTTGCTTGACTACCACCCTATGAGGGAAATAGCGGAAATGGTAAAAGAAAAAATAGACCATGCGTTTGCTGAACAGGAGAAATTCAATCAAGGATTAACAGAAATCGGCCTCAGTTCACGGAGGGCCGTGGATGTTTTCAAGGCCGTATATGGCATGACACCCAAGGCGTATTCTGATTCCCTCCGTTTGAAGGAGGCTCGGCGGCTTTTGCTGGATACTGACACGAAAGTGATCGACATTGCGTATCAGGTCGGATTTGGCAGCTTGGCAGCGTTTTACAGCTTTTTCAAAAAGGAAACCGGGAAAACACCCAGCGGGTATCGAAAAGAGGGTATGAAACATGAATAGCTACGCAGTTTATCCGTTTCCCTTTGACCAGCTCAAAATTGGATACCAAGGCGATGCTGTCACTCTCCTTATGCGGACAAGTGAGCCAGTCCGCCACGCAGGGAGGACAGCATTGACCGATGCGGTGTTTCATCAGATCACAGAGTATTTGAACGGCCAGCGCAGAGAGTTCGATTTTCCTTACCTCTTACAGGGCACAGAATTTCAACGTAAGGTATGGCGAGCATTGTGCGCCATACCTTACGGCGAAACACGCACCTATGGAGAGATCGCCGCCGCAGTTGGTAATCCCAAGGCTTGTCGGGCTGTAGGTATGGCAAACCATCAGAACCCTATTTTGATTGCCGTCCCCTGTCACCGGGTTATTGGAGCGAATGGCAAGCTGGTAGGCTATGGCAGCGGCCTGGACATGAAAGAAGCACTACTTCAGTTAGAGAAAAAATTCATTCAACAGGAGGAACTGTTATGAGCAACATCGTCGTTCTATTTGAAGTTAAGCCGACAAAGGAGGGCATGAAGCGATATCTTGACCTTGCCGCTATGCTGAAGCCCTTGCTCTCGGGTTTTGACGGCTTTATCCGGGCTGAACGGTTTTCCAGTCTGAGCGAGGACGGGAAACTGCTCTCCATGAACATCTGGACGGACGAAACAGCAGTAGAGAGATGGAGGAACAATGTTGAGCACCGCATGAGCCAACAGGAAGGGCGAGAGAGGCTCTTTGAAAGCTATAAGATTACGGTTTGCTCTGCGATTCGGGAATACGCCGATACAGACCGGGCGGAGGCCCCAGCGGACTCTAATACATTTTTTAAGATATAACATGAGAGTAGGGGCTACGCTTGATTACTGGCGAAGCCCCTACTTTTTTAGTTAAAAATAAGTTCGCAAAATACCATTTCTTCGGCCAAATTGCGGATGTCGTTCATCTTTTCAACCCACTCCATCTGATTTTCTTCCTTTAGCTGTTCGGTGATTTCCTCTCGCGTTGCCATCTGCTCAATCAACTGGGAAAACATTTCCTGTGCCTGATGGTCGATGCTGGCAAGGTGGGCGTATAACTTCCCGCTGAACAGCAAGGCGGTGTAAAATGGGTTTCTATGCTCAAACAGATACCGCTTCCGGCGTTGACCCCAGATACCAATAGGGGTGCTTTCCGGCACAGTGAGGTTTGGCAGAAGATAGTCACCCTCATGGCGGTAAGTTCCGCCCATTTGCTCAAATGTAGACTTTTCCATGAGATAGCCCTCCAATATATTGAAATTCCTGCAATTCAATCACATTCGGCTGGCTATAAAAATTGTGGGAGAGGTAACTTCTTTACGTTACCTCTCCCACGGGCCCCGGCGTTTTTTGGTTCCGGCATTCCAATTCATCCTGACGCGAGGCGGCGCCGAACAGATACCGAGGACCGGGGACAGCCCCATTGTAACCCGGCGCGGCCCCTGCGTCCACCAAATCCGGCTGGCAATCCGGCAAGTTCAGGTTGCGGCGGCTGAGCACAAAACGAATGTTTCGCGTGAAACAGGAATGACGGGCAAAGAAAAAACGGATGTTTCACGTAAAATATGGCCGCAGGAAAAAACGGCGCCCCGGCGTAAGCCGGGGCGTTCCGTCACACCTCCATAATCACAGGCAGGATCATGGGGTTGCGTTTCGTCTTTTTGTAGAGGTAGTTGGACAGGGTGCCCTTCATCTCCGACTTGATGGTGGACCAGTCCCGGATGTGCCGGTCCTGACAGCGCTCCAGCACGTCCACCGCCACCTGGCGCAGCTCGTCCATCAGCTCCTCGGACTCCTTCACGTACACGAAGCCCCTTGTGATGATGTCCGGCCCGGAGATCACCGAGCCGTCCTCCCCGGACATGGACACCACCACCACGATCATACCGTCCTGGGCCAGATGCTGTCGGTCCCGAAGGACCACCGCCCCCACGTCGCCCACGCCGTAGCCGTCCACAAACACCTTGCCCGAGGGAACGGTGCCGTTGAGCTTTACGCTGCTCTGGGTCAGCTCGATCACCCGGCCCACATCGCTGATGACGATATTTCGGGGGTCCATGCCCATCACGTCCCGGGCCAGCCGGGCGTGGGTTTTCAGGTGGCGCTGCTCTCCATGGACAGGGATGAAGAACTTGGGCCGCACCAGGGCGTGCATGATTTTCAGCTCGTCCTGGCAGGCGTGGCCGGACACGTGCAGTGGCAGCTCCCGCTCGTTGACCACCTCGGCCTCCCGGCGGTAGAGCTCGTTGATGACATTGCCCACCGAGTCCTCGTTGCCGGGGATGGCGGAGGCGGAGATGATCACCCGGTCGCCGGGCTGAATGTCCACCTGCCGGTGGGTGTTGAAGGCCATGCGGGTGAGGGCGGACATGGTCTCGCCCTGGCTGCCGGTGCTGATGACGCACACCTTGCTTTTGGGAAGGCCCTTGATCTGGGCCACATCCACCATAGTTCCGGCGGGAACCTGCATATAGCCCAGCTCGGTGGAGACCCGCATGGCGTTCTCCATGCTCCGCCCGGTGACGGCCACCTTCCTGCCGTATTTGGCGGCGATGTTGATGATCTGCTGGATGCGGTCGATGTTGGAGGCGAAGGTGGTGACGATGATGCGCTCCTCACAGCCGCGGAACAGCGCCTCAAAGGAGGCGCCCACGCTGCGCTCGCTCTTGGTGAAGCCAGGGCGCTCCACGTTGGTGGAGTCGCACAGCAGGGCCAGCACGCCCTCGTTGCCCAGCTCGCCCAGCCGGGTCAGGTCGGCCATGCCCCCCTGGACGGGGGTGGGGTCGATTTTAAAGTCGCCGGTGTGGACGCACACGCCGATGGGGGTGCGGATGGCGAAAGCCACCGCGTCGGCGATGGAGTGGTTGATGTGGATGAACTCCACGCTGAACCGGCCGGCTCTCACCGTCTCCCCCGCCTCGCAGGTGATGAGCTTTACCTTGTCGCTCAGCCGGTGCTCGTCCAGCTTGAGCTGAATGAGGCCCGCGGACATCCGGGTGGCGTAGATGGGGGCGTTCACGTCCCGCATCAGGTAGGGGATAGCCCCGATGTGGTCCTCGTGGCCGTGGGTGATGAAGATGGCGCGAATGCGGTCCCGGTTCTGGATGAGGTAGGTGAAGTCGGGGATGACCACGTCGATGCCGTACATATCATTGTCCGGGAAGCCCATGCCCACGTCCACCACGATGATGTCGCCGCCATACTCGTACACGGTGAGGTTTTTGCCGATCTCGTTGAGACCGCCAAGAGAGATAATTTTCAGTTTTTCTGCCATAATAACTCCTTTTCTTTGATTTGATCAATTAAAAAGCGCCGTATCCGGCGCATTATGCCATGCTTCAAAAAGCTGTCCCCTCTTGAGAGAAGATACCATTTTAGGAAGTATATCATACTTCAATGAAAAAGTACAGCTTTTTTTGTCGGATGGGGAGGGCTTGACAATTTCTCCCGTTGGGGGCAGAATGGAGGCTGCCAATGAAAAGGAGGAGTATCCCATGCGCAACGAACTGACCCGGAAGGACATTGAGCTGATGCGCCAGGAGCTGGAGCACCGGCGGGGCGTGCTGCGTCCCCAGCTCATCGAGGCGGTGAAGGAGGCCCGGGCCTTTGGGGACCTGAGCGAAAATTTTGAATACAAGGCGGCGAAAAAAGAGAAGAACCGGAATGACAGCCGGTGCCGCTATCTGGAAAACATGATTAAAACGGCGGTGGTGATTTCTGAGCAGTCCGCCGAGGGCGTAGTGGGGCTGTACGACAAAGTGACGCTCTATGTGGAGGAGGACGACGAGGAGATCACCTGTCAGATCGTCACCACCATGCGGCAGGACGCCCTCAAGGGCCGGGTGAGCAAGGAGTCCCCGGTGGGGCGGGCGGTGCTGGGCCGCCGGGCGGGAGAGCGGGTGACGGTGCAGGTGAATGACAGCTACAGCTATGACGTGGTCATCCGCGCCATTGAGCCGGGGGAGGACAACGGCGAGGCCCCGCTGGTGGGGTTTTAAGTCTGCTCCACATACCGCTGCAAATTTTGTCAATTCTGCACGATGGGCTTTACAAAAACCGGCGGAGCGTGTATCATAGATGCCAAACAATGCCCGGAAGGAGCCGTCCGCCATGCCGAAATCCGCCGAACGCCCCAACAAAGCCATGCTGCCCGCCAGCGCCCTGTTCGGGGCGGCGCTGATGCTGTTCGGCTTTTTTCAAGATACTCCCGCCGGCGTTTTCCAAGGCTTGCGCACCATCGTCACCCACGAGGACGTGCTGATCACCGACTACATCGCCATTGCGGGCATGGGCGCCGCCTTTGTGAACGCGGGGCTGGTGACGCTGATCAGTGTGCTCATCCTCAGATTGGTGGGCGACCCCGTCAACGGCGCCACGCTGGTCACACTGGGGCTGATGGCGGGCTTTTCCCTGTTCGGCAAGAACATTGTGAACATCTGGCCCATCCTGGTGGGCACCGCCGCCTACGCGGTGCTGAAGCAGGAGACCTTTGCCCACCACGTGAACCTGGCCCTGCGGGCCACCGCACTGTCCCCGGTGGTGAGCTTTATGGCCCTGCGGTACAGCCCCTGGCTGGGTGTGCTGATGGGCGTGCTGATCGGTTTTCTGATGCCGCCGGTGGCGGAGCACGCCCACCGGGTGCAAAACGGCATGAACCTGTACAGCCTGGGCTTTTCCTGCGGACTGCTGGCCATGATGCTGGTGCCCGCCTTCAAGGCCTTTGGACTGGAGCCCCAGTCCGCCCATTACTGGTCCACCGGGAACAACCGCCTGCTGGGCGGGATGCTGGCGGTGTTGTGCGCGCTGCTCATCGCGGCAGGGCTGGCCCGGAACACGAAAACGGTGCTGAAAAAATACTGGGCGCTGCTGCACACCTCCGGCCGGGTGCCCAGTGACTATGTGCGCACCTTTACCCCCGGCCCGGTGTTGGTGAACATGGGCGTGAACGGCCTGATTGCCACCCTCTATATTGTGCTCACCGGCGGCGATTTAAACGGGGCCACCATCGGCGCGATTTTTACCATCATCGGCTTCTCCGGCTATGGCAAGCACGCGTTCAATATCGTCCCCGTGATGGCGGGGGTGCTGTTGGGCAGCTTGACGAACCATGTGGATTTGAACAACAGCTCCCTTCAGCTGGCGGGGCTGTTCGGCACCACCCTGGCCCCCTTTGCCGGGGTGTTCGGCTGGCCCTTTGGGGTGCTGGCCGGGCTGCTCCATTCCTCGGTGGTGCTCCAGGCCGGGCTGCCGCTGGAGGGGATGAATCTCTACAATAACGGCTTCTCGGGGGGGCTTGTGGCCATTGTGCTCTATCCCATCCTCACCTCCCTGGTGAAGCGCCGCCGGCCGGTGCTGCTGGAGGAGGACCTGTTCGCCATGTTTGAGCAGGACGCCCCCCAGGCTCCGGAGGAGCTTCCCGGCAAGGAGGCAGGGGAGGCTCCGGAGATCTCAAGCGCCACAAACGCGGACTGACAACAGCCGCCCTGCCAGAAAAGGCAGGGCGGTTTTTCTTGCGCTGTGACGGATTCCCTGATATAATCCCCATATATGGGACCGAGTGTCTGATAGGATAATTGGGAAAGGAGGCGGTGGCAGTGGCTAAGAGCGCCAATTACAAGCGGAAGCTGCCCATTTTGTCGAAGCTGCTGCTGGAGCGCAGCGATGAGGAGCATCCCATCTCCCGGCAGGAGATGCAGGAGGAGCTGGAGCGCTGGGGCCTGTCCGCAGAGCGCAAGAGCCTGTACGATGACATGGAGCAGCTGCGGGAGCTGGGCCTGGACGTGCAGAGCAAGCGGGGCCGGGGGGGTGGCTGGTTCATCGGCCAGCGGGATTTTGAGCTGGCGGAGCTGAAGCTGCTGGTGGACGCAGTGCAGTCCAGCCGCTTTCTCACCAAGCGGAAAAGCGACGCCCTCATCCGCAAGCTGGAGGGGCTGACCTGTGTCCACCAGGCCCGGCAGCTCCAGCGGCAGGTATATGTGGACCGGCGGGTGAAAACCATGAACGAGAGCATTTTCTACAATGTGGACCGGCTGCACGGGGCCATCGCCGCCAACAAGATGATCACCTTCCGTTATTTTGAGTACAATGTGAACCGGGAGCGGGTGTTCCGGCGGGAGGGGAGCAAGTACCGCTTGACCCCGTTCGGCCTGATTTGGGACAGCGAGAACTATTACCTGGCGGGATGGGATGAGCTGAGAAAGGAGCTGCGCCACTACCGAGTGGACAAAATGGCGGACATCACTATCACCGGCATGAAGGGCACCCCGCAGGGGGAGTGGACGGCGGCGGGGTATGCCCGCCGGCACTTTGGAATGTACTCCGGCAAGCCCTGCCAGCTGCGGCTGCGGTTCAAAAATTCTTTGGCGGGGGTGGTCATCGACCGCTTCGGGCAGGACGTGTCCTTGGTGCCCGACGGGGAGGAGCACTTCACTGCCGCCCTGGAGGTGGTGGTGAGTCCGCCGCTGTGGGGCTGGCTGTTCGGGCTGGGCGCGGGGGTGGAGGTGCTCTCGCCGGACTGGGCGGTGGAGGAGTTCAAGGCCCTGCTGCAAACGGTGTGGGAGACGTATAATTCCGCTCCGGAGGGGGTAAACTTCGGGCAAACGGGTGAAAGCCCTGGAGCGGGAGGTACACAGGATGGAACGTCCGGAGAAGCTGGGACAGGAGCTGTATGAGCTGGGCCTGCGGCTGGGGGCCCTGGGCGCGGTGGCCATCGGCAGCGGCGGCGGGGAGCTGGCCCGAACGCTGGCCCGGGCCGCAGGGTGCGGCGCGGCGCTGGCAGGGGGAGAGGTGAAATTCCACGATGGCGGCTGCGCGGGCTGCGGGGCGTGGCTGGGGCGGTACTACCACCTCCCCGCCACGCTGTTTATCCGGCAGGAGGAGGGCGAGGTGGCGGTTTACCTCACCGACGGGCAGGGCCGCAGCTTTCACCGGCAGCTGAAGACAGACGGACCGGAGGGCGCGGTGGGTCAGTGGGACCTGATGGCCGGCGCGGACTGCGCCTGGGTGGCCAACCGGGTGGGGGAGCGGCGCGCCCCCGGCGGCTTGGCCGTGGCCCTGGGTCCGGCGGCCCTCACCCTGGCGCTGGAGCGGCTGGGCTATGAGGTGGCCGACCGGCCCGTCCCCGGCGCGGTGGTGTTTCAGGCGGACCGGGAGGGACTGTCCCTCACGGTGGAGCAGGGCGGCGCGACGCTGCGCCCCGTGGGGGAGGACGCGCTTGCGGCGGCGGTGTGCTATGTGGACGAGCCCCAGGCGGTGCCCGCCTTTCGCCCGGCTGAGGGCGGCGCGGAGCAAGGATAATAGGAGCAGAAAATGCTTCAAGCCCCCGGTTCGCGCCGGGGGCTTGAAGCATTTTCTGCTCCGGTTTTAAAGTTACGGATAGACCCTCTTGCCGCACTCGGCAAAAAATGATATAATCTCCCAAACTTCACCGATACGGGAAAGGGAGACGATTGTATGACTTATCAGGAGGAATTCATCTACTTCATGGTGCGCTCCGGCGTGCTCACCTTTGGGGACTTCACCACCAAGTCCGGGCGCAAGACCCCCTATTTCGTCAACACCGGCAACTATAAGACGGGAGCCCAGGCGTCCCGCCTGGGGGATTACTACGCCGCCTGCATTCAGGAGCATCTGCCCGACGGCATCGACGCCCTGTTTGGCCCCGCCTACAAGGGCATTCCCCTGGCGGTGTCCGCCGCGTCGGCGCTGTACCGAAACCACGGCCGGGACCTGCCCTACTGCTTTAACCGCAAGGAGGCCAAGGACCACGGCGAGGGGGGCGCCATGGTGGGCTACAAGCCCCAGGACGGGGACCGCATCGCCATTATTGAGGACGTGGTCACGGCCGGCACCGCCGTGCGGGAGACCATTGAGCTGTTCAAATCGGTGGCGGACGTGAAATTTGCCGCGCTGTTCGTCAGCGTGGACCGCATGGAGCGGGGCACACGGGAGTGCACCACTCTGGACGAGCTGCGCCAGGATTACGGCATCCAGGTCTGCCCCATCGTCACCATCCGGGACGTGATCGCCTGCCTGCACAACAAAGAAGTGGACGGCAGGGTGTATATCGACGACGCCATGCTGGGCCGGATGGAGGACTACCTGGCCCTATACGGCCCCAGGGGCTGAGCGCCCATGGCGGAGAGGAGGGCGTCCGGCGTCCACGCCGGCCACCGCAGGCGGACCAAGGACGAGTTTCTGGCCAACGGGCTCAACGGCCTGTCCGCCCACAGAGTGCTGGAGTTGCTGCTGTTTTATGCCATCCCCCAGGGGGACGTGAACCCCCTGGCCCACCGGCTGATCGACCACTTTGGGTCGCTGGCCGGGGTATTCCACGCGACCTACGAGCAGCTGTTGGAGGTGGAGGGCGTGGGGCACAGCACCGCGGTGCTGCTCCGGCTGATTCCGGCGGCCTCCGCCCGGTATTTGCAGGAGTGCAACAGCTTTGAGGGGCAGATCGTCAGCACCTGGCAGTACCAGGAGCTGCTGATGCCCCTGTTTTGGGGCCAGCGCAATGAGATTGCCTACTTGGTGTGCATGGACAGCAGGAACCGGGTGATTGTCACCAAACGGCTGGGAGAGGGCGTGGCGGACGCGGTGCAGATCACGGCCCGAAAGGTGCTGGAGGCGGCCCTGGCCAGCAACGCCACCCGGGTGGCCCTGGCCCACAACCATGTGGCCGGGGTGGCGCTGTGGTCCGCCGCGGACCTGGACACCACGCTGCGGTTGAAGCGGGTGCTGCGGGAGGCGGGAATCGAGCTGGTGGACCACCTGATTATCGCCAACGACGACATGGTATCCATGGCGGATTCCGGGCTGCTGAATGATTAAACAAACAATTAGCACTCTCTTATCGAGAGTGCTAATTGTTTACATGGAGTTCATGAAATTCAGGCGGGACGGGGTATACTACACAGTAGAAATACAAGCTGCCGGGAGTTTACCCGGCTCAGAGGAGCGTGAACTTCATGAACATGAACCAATTTACCCAGAAATCCCTGGAGGCCATCCAGAATGCCCAGAACATCGCCAATCAGTACGGCAATCAGCAGATCGAGCAGGCCCACCTGCTGCTGGCCCTCACGGACCAGGAGGGGGGCTTTATCCCCCAGCTTTTGACCCATATGGGTCTCACGCTGGAGTCCTTCCGGGCCGCCGTCCGCCACGAGGTGGAGAAGCTGCCCAAGGTGTCTGGCTCCGGCCGGGAGGAGGGCAGGGTCTACGTCTCCGCAGGGGTGGACAAGGCGCTGAACCAGGCCCTGACCATCGCCGGGGGCATGAGGGACGAGTTTGTCTCGGTAGAGCATATTCTGCTGGCCCTCATCGACACCGCCGAGGGCGGGCTGAAGGAGCTGTTCCGCACCTATCGCGTGGATCGGGAGCTGGTGATGCAGGCCCTGGCCGCCCTGCGGGGCAACCAGCGGGTCACGTCCGACAACCCGGAGGAGACCTACGAGGCGCTGAAAAAGTACGGTTCAGATTTGGTGGAGCGGGCCCGGCAGAACAAGCTGGACCCGGTGATCGGTCGGGACGATGAGATTCGCAATGTGATCCGCATCCTGTCCCGTAAGAGCAAGAACAATCCTGTCCTCATCGGCGAGCCCGGCGTGGGCAAGACCGCCATCGCCGAGGGGCTGGCCCAGCGCATTGTGAAGGGCGACGTGCCCGCCGGACTGAAGGACAAGACCATTTTCGCCCTGGACATGGGGGCTCTTATCGCCGGGGCCAAGTACCGGGGCGAGTTTGAGGAGCGGCTGAAGGCCGTGCTCAACGAGGTGAAGCAGTCCGAGGGCCGGATTCTGCTGTTCATCGACGAGCTGCACACCATCGTGGGCGCGGGCAAGACCGAGGGGGCCATGGACGCGGGCAACCTCCTAAAGCCCATGCTGGCCCGGGGAGAGCTGCACTGCATCGGGGCCACCACCTTGAACGAGTACCGGCAGTATATTGAGAAGGACGCCGCCTTAGAGCGGCGGTTCCAGCCCGTGCTGGTGTCCGAGCCCACGGTGGAGGACGCGGTGGCCATCCTGCGGGGGCTGAAGGAGCGATACGAGGTGTTCCACGGGGTGAAGATCACCGACGGGGCCATCGTGGCCGCCGCCACGCTCAGCAACCGCTATATCATCGACCGCTTCCTGCCGGACAAGGCCATCGACCTCATCGACGAGGCCTGCGCCCTCATTCGCACGGAGATGGACTCCATGCCCACCGAGCTGGACGTGATTTCCAGAAAAATCATCCAGTGCGAAATCGAGGAGGCGGCGCTGAAAAAGGAGGAGGACCAGCTCTCCCAGAGCCGGTTGGCCGACATCCAGAAGGAGCTGGCCGAGCTGCGAGACCAGTTCCACGCGGGCAAGGCCAAGTGGGAGAACGAGAAAAGCGCCATCGGCAAGGTGCAAAAGCTGCGGGAGGATTTGGAGGCGGCCAACGCCCAGCTGGAGAAGGCCCAGCGGGAGTACGATTTGGAGAAGGCGGCCCAGCTCCAGTACGGCGCCATCCCAGAGCTCAAAAAGCAGCTGGAGGAGCAGGAGAGCTTTGCCGCCCAGTCTAAGGAGGACAACCTGCTGCGGGACAAGGTCACGGAGGAGGAGATCGCCCGGATTGTAGAGCGGTGGACGGGCATACCCGTGGCCAAGCTGATGGAGGGGGAGCGGGAGAAGCTTCTGCACCTGGAGGACATCCTGCATAAGCGGGTGGTGGGCCAGGACGAGGCGGTGCGGCTGGTGAGTGAGGCCATTTTGAGGAGCCGCGCCGGCATCGCCGACCCGGATAAGCCCATCGGCTCCTTCCTGTTCCTGGGTCCCACCGGGGTGGGCAAGACCGAGCTGGCCAAGGCGCTGTCCGAGGCCCTGTTTGACAGTGAAAAGAATCTTGTCCGCATCGACATGAGTGAGTATATGGAGAAGTTCTCCGTCTCCCGCCTCATCGGGGCCCCTCCGGGATATGTGGGCTACGAGGAGGGCGGCCAGCTCACCGAGGCGGTGCGCCGCCATCCCTACAGCGTGATTTTGTTCGACGAGGTGGAGAAGGCCCACCCGGACGTGTTCAACGTATTACTTCAGGTTTTGGACGACGGCCGTATTACTGACAGTCAAGGCCGGACGGTGGATTTTAAGAACACCGTCATCATCCTCACCTCCAACCTGGGCAGCCAGTACCTGCTGGACGGCATCGGCCAGGACGGGGAGGTGAGCGCCCAGGCCCGGGCCCAGATGGACGAGCTGCTCAAGCGCTCCTTCCGGCCGGAGTTTTTGAACCGGCTGGATGAGATCGTGTTCTACAAGCCCCTGACCAGGGACAACATTTACCACATCATCGACCTGCTGCTGGCGGGGCTAAACCGCCGCCTGGCCGACAAGCGCCTCAAGGTGGAGCTGACGGACGCCGCCAAGTCGCTGATTTTGGACGCCGCCTATGATCCCATGTACGGGGCGCGGCCCCTGCGCCGGTATCTTCAGCACACCGTGGAGAATCTGGTGGGCCGGAAGATCATCGCCGGGGGAGCTGTCCCGGATTCCGTCCTCACCGTGGACGCAGCGGACGGAGAGCTGACCGTTGTGTAAAGGGAAATCCCCTCCCAGCGCAGTTGGGAGGGGATTTCTATTATTCCGCTGAGGCGGACGCTTCCCCGCCGCCGGTGCTCCGCCTGAGGATATTCCAGACGTCCTCATAAATCGACTGGAATAGAGATGGCCGCGCGGCAGCTGCATCCGCCACAGCCTCCCGGTCCACCATACGAAGCTCCTGCTCACAGCCGCGCCGTTTCAACTCAGATTGAATATTGGAGGCCCATTCCTCGAACGTGGATGTCACATTGCGGGCGTTGCCGAGGGCGCGGTCAATTTCGCCATAAATGTCCTCAGCGGAGGTATCAATCCACGTGTCAAACTCGTCCCTCTGCTGGTCCGTGCCCGCGCTGTAGTCCTTGAACATATAGCCCATCCGAGAGGGATCATTCTTTGACAGGCGGTTCAGCACCGCCGCACCCTTCTGTAAAAACTCCTCCCGTGCCGTCCGGGCCGCATCCAGCAGACGGGAGACATCCTCCCGTCCCATCTGTTCCGGCAGGGCCGCCTTCCCATCCAGCATATCTTGGTACGATTGGATGGTCTGATCAAAGGCAGAGAGTTGGTCCCGGTATTCTATCAAAGAAGCCTCATGCTGCTGGCTCTGATATGAGTTTGTCCTGTACACATCCAAAAAATAACGCAGCACATCCTCCGGCAGTTCCTCGATGGAATCGTCTCCCCTGCGCTGCACGGCCTCGGCCGACAGTTCCACGGTATCAAACCGGGCTTTTAGCTCCTTTGCCCGATCCTGCGGGCTGGACATATTTTTAGACAGCCGGTTCAGCGCATCAATGGCAGGCGGCTGGGCAGGTCCCTGCCCCAGCCTGTTCTGCTGAAAAATACTGTTTGGCTGGAACAGGTTTGCAAAATTAACTACATTCATGATATCTCCTCCAAAGTCATTCCGCCGAGGCGGACGTCTCTCCACCACCGGACGATGAGGCCCCGCTGCCAGAGGACGCCTCCGGTGCGGAAACGCCGGGTGCCTCCCCGCTGTCCCCGCTTCTCTCGGTGGAGCCGCCGTTCTTGTCCTCCTCGTCCAGCACGCTCTTTTCGTCTTCGGGGTCGGGATTCTGGCGGCGCATGGCCATGGCCAGCTTGTAGCCCTCCGGGTCGTTCTCCATCAGATAGCGCAGGTCCTCCGGAGGGACCCGGTTGCCCTTCATGATGGACGCGGCGATTTTCTGGCACTTGCTCAGCACCTTCAGGGCCTTGTCCAGCCGGTCTAAGTGGCCCTTGGAGCTCTCTAATTGGCTCAGGCTGTTGTTCATCCGGGCCTGCCGCCGCTGCTCCCGCTCCAGGTCCAGCTCCAGCCGCTTTCGGTTCTGCTCCTCCAAAAAGCTCAGCGCCTGCCTGGACAGGGTGAGCTTGTCGGCGGGAGGCTGCTTTTGGGCGGGCTGGGCCGGGGCGGGGGCATCCGCTTCCGCCTTCTTTGCCATGGCCTTGGACAGCCGCTCATTGCGCCGCAGCTCCCGCGTGGTGCGCAGCTCCATATTCACCGCTCCTTTCCGTGTTATACTCTATAAAAGCTATCGGAGGAATTTGCACCTTTGTTAATCCCAAACAAAAATTTTTCATCCCCTGTCAGGATTTGCCCTCCTCAATCGTATTTCAGGTGAAGGCGCCTTTGAAGGAGAGATACCCATGAAACAAATGGACCCGCAGGAGGCAGAGCGGCTGGTGAATGCCTACTCCGACCTGATTCTGCGGCTGAGCTACACGTATCTGAAGTCCACCCAGGACGGGGAGGACATCTGTCAGACGGTGCTGCTCAAGCTGCTCGCCGGGGACGAGAGCTTTGAAAGCCCCGAACATGAGAAGGCCTGGGTGATCCGCACCGCCATCAACGCCTGCAAGGACGAGCTGCGCGCCTTTCGGCGCAGGGCCGTACCCCTGGACGGGTTGGCGGAGGCGGCGGCCCCGGAGCCGCCCCGGTCCGAGGTGCTGGAGGCGGTGACGGCCCTGCCGGAGAAATACCGGGGGGCAATTTATCTCTTTTATTACGAGGGGTATTCGGTCAAGGAGATCGCCGACCTCACGGGGCGCAGCGAGGCGGCGGTGTGCGCCCACCTGAGTCGGGGGCGGAAGAAGCTGAAAATCATGTTGGGAGGAGACGGCTATGGAGCAGAACGAACGGTTTGAGGGGGAGTACCGGGATGCTCTGGATTCCCTGCGGTTTTCCGAGGACGGAAAGGAGCGTATGATGAAAAATTTGATGGAACAGCAGGCGGGGAAGCCTGTAAAGGGAAAACGGTTCCGGCCCCTGCGGGCGGCGATCATTGCGGCGGCGCTGTGCCTGACGCTGGTAGGGACGGCGTTCGGTGCCACCGCAGCTTATAGGCTGATGGTACAGGCCTTTGACAGCAGGGACTACAACGGCGAGGAGCTGATGGGTTTTGAGCTCTTTGGGAAGGTTGACCGCTATACCCTGAAGGAGTTCAGCCAGCAGCTTCAGGACGACTACAACGCTTGGGTGAGCCACAAGAACGGCAGCAGCCCCAGCAAAGAGTTCGACAGCTGGGAGGATGCCAAGGCCTATCTGGGGGACGGCATCCCCTGTATCTGGTGGGACACCAGAACCACGATCCGGGAGAGCACGTACCGGGTGAGCCTGACCCCGAACCTGAGCGCTGAGACGGACGGTCTGCAATATGTGCAGCTTTACAGCCGCTCTCAGATGGAATCCCGGATGACCTGCGAGACGGTGGTGCTGCTCTATGGGGAGGAGGACCCCCGCATCAACTATAGTATGGCCGGTCCGTTGGGCTCCGAGATCAAGTTGCTGGGCGACTACTCCATGGCCAACGGCTGTACTGCGCAAATCGTCACTCAGGCCAGCCCGCATGATGGGGACTGGGTCCCCTCCTACTGCATGGGTTTCTTTGTAAACTCGGGGCTGCTGTATGAGGTGACCATATTCAGCGGCGATCCGAACGAGACGGGCATATCTGAGATGGAGGCACAGCTCTACCAGGTTTTGGACAGCTTTGCTTGACAGGCGGCGGGAAGCGGGGCCCCGGAGGACTTCCTCCGGGGCCTTTTCGTCCACATTTCCCGTTGACAACGGCGGAAAATGTGATAGAATAGTCAGGCAATGACGGAGCCAAGTCCGGCCCGCCGCGCCCAAGCGAGAGGGGACGGTGCAAGCCCTCGCGCGAGCCGCCGGACAAGCCACTCCCCAGCGCCCCCGGGACGACCGGGGCGTGCGGTGCGCGTTAAGCACGATTGAGTGTCCTCGCCAGGAGGAAACCGGGGTGGTACCGTGGGCCGTTGCCCACCCCCGGGCGGTGGCGGGGGCGTTTTCTTTTTTTGGAGGTGTCCCATGACCCATCAGGAGATGTGGGCGGCCTACAAAGCCGTCAGCCCGGATGCCGGGGAGGAGTACGAGGCCTGGGCCTACGGGGCCGACCCGGACGGGCTGGCAGAGCTGACCCGGGCCGGGATCAAGACCGCCACCGCCAGCGCGGGGCCGCTCTACGAGCTGGAGGGCGAACCCTTGCCCCGGGCCGGGGAGTACAGCGTGATTCTGGACGGCCGGGACGAGGCGGTGTGCGTCATCCGCACCACCAGGGTGTATACCGTGCCCTTCGAGGAAGTAAGCGCCGAGCAAGCCTACCGGGAAGGGGAGGGCGACCGCTCGCTGGCCCACTGGCGGCGGGTGCACGAGGACTTTTTCCGGGCGGGGCTGGCGGGGGCCGGATTGGAGTTCTCGCCGGAAATGCCGGTGGTGTGCGAGGAGTTTGAGGTGGCGTACCCGCCCCTACCATAAAATCAAAACAAATATCATAAAACGGAGGTAATTCCCATGTACGATCCCAAGCCCTACGGCCTGAACGAGCTGCGGGAGATGTTCCTGAAGTTCTTCGAGACCAAGGACCACCTGCGCCTGCCCAGCTTCTCCCTGATTCCGCAAAATGACGCGTCCCTGTTGCTCATCAACTCCGGTATGGCCCCGATGAAGCCCTACTTCACCGGGGAACAGGAGCCCCCCCGCCACCGGGTCACCACCTGCCAGAAGTGCATCCGCACCGGGGACATCGAGAACATCGGCCACACCGACCGCCACGGCACCTACTTCGAGATGCTGGGCAATTTCTCCTTCGGTGACTACTTCAAAAAGGACGCCATCCACTGGGCCTGGGAGTTTTTGACTTCCCCTGAGTGGGTGGGGCTGGACCCCAGCCGCCTGTACCCCTCTGTGTTCGCCGGGAACGAGACCACCCCCGCCGACGACGAGGCGTTCCGCATCTGGAACGAGGAGATCGGCATCCCCGCCGACCGGATCTTCAAATTCGGCAAGGAGGATAACTTCTGGGAGCACGGCTCCGGCCCCTGCGGCCCCTGCTCCGAGATCTACTACGACCGGGGGGAGAAGTATGGCTGCGGCAAGCCCGGCTGCACCGTGGGCTGTGATTGCGATCGGTATATCGAGGTGTGGAACGTGGTGTTCTCTCAGTTCGACAACGACGGGGACAACCACTACACCGAGCTGAAGCAGAAGAACATCGACACTGGCATGGGCCTGGAGCGGCTGGCCTGCGTGTGCCAGGGGGTGGGCTCCCTGTTCGATGTGGACACGGTGATGAACATCACCAACAAGGTGTCCGAAATCACCCACGCCCACTACGGCGAGAGCCGGGAGAAGGACGTGTCCCTCCGGGTGATCACCGACCACATCCGCTCCTCCGTGTTCATGATCTGCGACGGCGTGCTGCCCTCCAACGAGGGCCGGGGCTATGTGCTGCGCCGCCTGCTGCGCCGGGCCGCCCGCCACGGCAAGCTGCTGGGGGTGAACGAGCCCTTCCTGTACCAGGTGTGCGACACCGTCATCCACGAGAACGGGGGCCACTACCCCGAGCTGCGGGAGCGGCAGGACTATATTACCAAGGTGATCCGGGTGGAGGAGGAGAACTTCGCCAAGACCATCGACGGCGGGCTGAAGATCTTCAACGAGATGCTCTCCGGCCACAAGGAGAAGGGGGACAAGACCTTCTCCGGCGCGGACGCCTTTAAGCTCTACGACACCTATGGCTTCCCGGTGGACCTGACTCTGGAGATGGTGCAGGAGCAGGGGATGGAGCTGAACGAGGCCGAGTTCAAAACGCTCATGGAGGAGCAGCGCCAACGGGCCCGGAAGGCCCGGGAGGCCCTGGGCGACCTGGGCTGGGCCGGGGTGGAGTTCGGCAAGGACGTGCCCGAGACGGAGTTCGTGGGCTACGACCACACCGCCATCCAGGACGCCAAGGTGGTGGCCCTGGTGGTGGAGAACGAGCTGGCCGAGGAGCTGATGCCCGGCGTGGAGGGCATCGTGGTGCTGGACAAGACCCCCTTCTACGCCGAGATGGGCGGACAGGTGGCCGACCACGGCGCAATTTTTGCGGACAAGGCTGGCTTTGAGGTCACCGACGTGCAGAAGAACAAGGGCGGCAAATATATGCACTACGGCAGGATGACTGAGGGCGTGCTCAAGGTGGGCGACACCGTGCAGGCCCAGATCGACGGGGAACGCCGGAAGGCCATTATGCGCGCCCACACCGCCACCCACCTGCTGGACAAGGCTCTGCGCACTGTGCTGGGCGACCACGTCCACCAGGCCGGCTCCCTGGTGGAGCCGGACCGGCTGCGCTTCGACTTCACCCACTTCGAGGCCATGACCCCGGAGCAGGTGGCCGAGGTGAGCCATATTGTGAACGACGCCATTCTGGAGGGCTACGCCGTCAATACGGAGGTGCTGCCCATTGAGGAGGCCAAGCAGCGCGGGGCCATCGCCCTGTTCGGTGAGAAATATGGCGACACCGTCCGCGTGGTGGATATGGGCGAAGGCTACTCCGTGGAGTTCTGCGGCGGCACCCATCTGGACAACACCGCCAAGGCCGGGGTGTTCCGCATCAAGAGCGAGTTCTCCGTGGCCAGCGGCGTGCGCCGTATTGAGGCCGCCACGGGCAAGGAGTCCCTGCGGTTCTATGACGACCTGCGCCAAATGGCTGTGGAGGCGGCGTCCATCCTGAAGGCCAAGCCGGGCGAGCTGCGGGAGAAGGCCGAGGCCGTCATGGGCGAGATCAAGAGTCTGCATCAGATGGTGGAGAAGTTCAAGGCCAAGGAGGCCGCCGGGGAGACCGACCGGATTTTGTTCGGCGCCCACGAGGTGGGCGGGCTGAAGGTGCTCACCGCTACGGTGCCTGAGGCGGACGGCCAGCGGCTGCGCCAGATGGGCGATATGCTCCGGGAGAAGGAGGCCAACGTGGTGGCGGTGCTGGCCAGCGTCAACGACGGCAAGATCACCTTCCTGTGTTCCTGCGGCAAGGAGGCGGTCAAGAAGGGCGTCAAGGCCGGGGACATCATCAAGCAGGTGTGCGCCATCGCGGGCGGCTCCGGCGGCGGCAAGCCCGATTCCGCCATGGGCGGCGGGAAGGACGTGCTCATGCTGGACAACGCGCTGGCCATGGTGGACAACGTGGTAGCCATGAAGCTGGGGCTGTGAGCCGCCCAGCGAGCGTCAGCGAGCCGCGCCGGATGGCGCGTAAATTCGCAGCGCAGCGAAGAATTTGCGCAGGGCGAATTCATTTCGCCCGAGCATATTAAATGAAAAGGGGACCCCACAGGGCCTGCCCTGTGGGAAACGGCGGGAAGGACGTGCTCATGGTGGACAACGCGCTGGCTATGGTGGACAACGTGGTAGCTATGAAGCTGGGACTGTAACCTACTTTTTTTGAAAGAAACAGTAGGCAAAAAGAACTTTAGCTCGCTGACGGACTGGGAACGATGTGGAAAATATCCGCCCGGCAACGAAAAGAATTTGGTAGAGAAGTGATGACAAAATATGACGCGCGATGATCTGCGGCGCTTTCGGGCGCTGGACATCAATTTCGATTCCATTGGGCTGCTCCAGAGCGGGGCGGATGACTTCGCCTATTTCTGCACGCCGGTGGACGCGGAATTTGTGGGACGGATCGGCTGCGACGGCGTCCACTTCATCCTCCTGCCGGGGGACGAGCGGGTGTTCTGCGTGGACCCGTCCATGGGGGAGAGAGGGACCTATGTGCTCCCGGTGGCCGGCGATTTCCGGGAATTTCTCTCGTTCATCCTCTACTGCCAGGACGCCAACCCCCTGAGCCAAATCTACTGGATGACCCGGAAGCAGTACCAGGAGCTGGCGGCGGAGGACGCCGACGCCCGGAAGAATGAGTATCAATCAAGGTTTTTTGAGGAAAAGGACAAAGCCCTGGCCACGACTGCAAAGGAATTTGACTTGACTCCCGTTGACCCTTTTAAGAAGGTCAAGGCCATGCAGAAAAAATTTGACCCGGCGGTGCTGAACTTTTCCGAGGAGTACTATGACGCGGTGGGCTATGTGCCCCCGGAGGAGACGGAGGCCGTTCATTTTGCCGCCGTCACGGTTTCATCTGAAAAGGAGACGCCTATGCTGCCCCAGGACCCTAATATTTTGCTCAGTTATGTGAATACCAAGCTTCGGGACGAGTACGGAAGCCTGTCCGCCCTGTGCGACGGGCTGGACGCCGAACAGACGGAGCTGGAAGCCAAGCTGGCCGGCGTGGGCTATGCCTACGACCCGGGTGCCAACCAATTCAAACCCGCCTGAATGGCCGCGCTTCGTCTGCTCACGACGGCGCAGCGCTTTATTTGGAAAGGAGAATAACCGCTATGCTCATCGACTTTTCTAACATGGAGCCGGAGATCATCCCTCATTTTGTGGGCGGCGAGGGGGAGGTTCACGCCAAAATGCACGTGGACGGCCTGAACCGCATCCTCCACGGCATTCTGCCCCCCGGCTCGTCCATCGGATACCACGCCCACGAGACCAGCAGCGAGATCGTCTATATTCTGTCCGGTACGGGCAAGGTGAAGGTGGAGGGCGGCGAGGAGCCGCTCAAGGCCGGGGACTGCCACTACTGCCCCAAGGGGCAGGCCCACTCCCTCATCAACAACAGCGAGGGCAATCTGGAATTTTTCGCGGTGGTGCCCAACCAGTAAAGGAGGATGATCCCATGTTTCAGACCCAAGATCCCAACTGCCTGTTCTGTAAGATCGTGAAGGGGGAGATCCCCGCCAACATCATTTATAAGGATGAGAAGTGCGTGGCCTTTTACGACATCGCCCCCCAGGCTCCCGTCCACTTCCTGGTGATTCCCAAGGTCCACATCGGCTCCTGCGGGGAGCTGAACGAGGGCAATTCCCTGGTGGTGAAACGCTGCTTCGAGGTCATCGCCAAAGTGACGAAGGAGCTGGGCCTCACCGACTTCCGGGTGGTGTCCAACTGCGGCCCCCAGGCGGGCCAGTCTGTGCCACACCTCCATTTCCATGTGCTGGCGGGGCGGGATATGACCGGGCTGCTGGGGTAACAGGACCGGGAACGGGCGGCGTCCTCAAGGGGGCGCCGTCCGTTTGTTTGGCTGGAAACTTAAAAAATCCTTTATACTTCCTTTCGGGTTTCCGTTTGCGGCGGTGCTATACTGAGAGCGTCAACCAAACCACCCCGCCCAAGGAGGAAGCCCATGACGAAGGAAAGAACAGCTTTTTTGTCCAAAGAAAAACCCCGGTCCGCTATGGAGGAGACCCCGCTCACACTCTATCGGGTGTTCTGGGTGTTTCTCATCGCGGGGGTGGCCGGCGACTTCATCGAGGTGGCGTTCTGGCTGCTCACCCGGGGAGAGCTCACCAGCCGCAGCAGTCTGCTCTACGGTCCGTTCAGCATTGTATGGGGGGCGGGGGCGGTGCTGCTCACCCTGGTGTTCCACCGCATGGACGACCAAAGCGCCGGGCGGATTTTCATGACGGGCACGGTGCTGGGCGGGGTGTACGAATACATATGCTCCTGGCTCCAGGAAGCGCTGTTCGGCGCCTGCTTTTGGGACTACCGCCACCTGCCGCTGAATCTGAACGGGCGGGTGAACCTGGTGTTCTGCCTGTTCTGGGGAGCCATAGCCATTGTGTGGGTGCGAATGGCCTATCCGGCGCTGTGCGCCTTTGTGGGGCGCATCCCCCGGCTGCAGGGGCGGCGTCTGGCCGCGCTGTCCGCCGCGTTTTTGATCTTCAGCGCCGTGCTGTCCGCCGCCGCGCTGTGCCGCATGAGCCAGCGGCAGGAGGGCGTGCCTGCCCTGGGGGCGGTGACACGGTTTTTGGACGAACGCTTCCCGGACAATGTGCTTCACGCCCGCTATCCCAACATGGGCATCCTCAGCGAGATTGGATGGTATGATTGAGCAGCGCGAAGCCGCCGTGAACGGTGTGACAAGCCCGCCCCGGCCCACCCGGGGCGGGCTTTTTCGCGCCTTAAAGGGATTTTAAACATTTTCCCACTTGCAGCTTAATCGGCGTGCTGATACTATAGATGTTGTAAAAGGGAGGGGAAGCCAATGTACACGGTGCTCATCTGCGACGACGACAAGGACATTGTCTCGGCGCTGGAGATTTATCTGGCCAGCGAGGGCTACCGCACGGTGCCCGCGTTCAACGGGGAGGAGGCCATCGCCGCGGTCCGGGGGGAGAATATCGACTTGATCCTTATGGATGTGATGATGCCCAAGCTGGATGGCATCCGCACCACCGCCCGTCTTCGGGAGGAGGGCGGAAACATCCCCATCATTTTGCTCACCGCCAAAAGCGAGGACACCGACAAGGTGCTGGGGCTGAACATCGGCGCGGACGACTATATCACCAAGCCCTTTAACCCCATTGAGGTGCTGGCCCGGGTGAAAAGCCAGCTGCGCCGGTACACCACCCTGGGGGGCAAGGCCTCCGCCCAGGAGGAGGACGGCGCGCTGCGCAACGGCAGCATTATCATGGACGACGAGGCCAAGGCGGTGACGGTGGACGGGGAGAGCGTCAGCCTCACCCCCATTGAGTACAATATCCTGCGTCTGCTGATGAAGAATCTGGGCCGGGTGTTTTCCACCGCTCAGATTTACGAGCAGGTGTGGAACGACCCGGCGCTGGGCAGTGAAAACACAGTGGCTGTCCACATCCGCCACCTGAGGGAGAAAATTGAAATCGACCCGGCCAACCCCCGGTATCTGAAGGTGGTGTGGGGCCTGGGGTATAAAATGGAGAAGATGACATGAAATGGCGGGAAAATTTAGCGGTGAAGGCCCTGGCCTTCACCGCGGCGGTGGCGGCTTTCACAGCCACCGCCATCATGTCTTGGTATCAGCTTGCCAACTTTGACGCCCTGTGGAGCGACGGCTACCTTTATGACATGGGCTCTGGCTACACCCAGAAGTATTTGGTACGGCAGGACTACTGGGTGGTGCGCTATCTGGTGGAGCTGAAGGATAGACAGGCGGCGGGGGAGCAGCTGGACCTGTCGGAAAAGCGGACCATCGAGCGCAATGAGGCGGAATTTGACGCCGGAGCCACCAACCTGCGCTGGCAGCTTTTGGACAAAGATGGCAATGTGATCTACGGCAACACCCAGGAGGACAGCTCCCAGGCGGACATCGACTACTGGGTGGAGTACCGGCGGGGCGGGAACCGGACCCAGAGCGCCAACGCCGAGTGGGAATACTATGACATGGACGACCCGCCCAGCGCGGCTAACGCCGGGGACTATGACAGCGTGTGCCTTTACTCGGGCTGGCGGACCATGCTGCCTATCTGGGTGGAGGCCACCCGGGAGGCCAAAGCGCAGGGCACGTCTGCCGAGCTGGTGAACGTCCAGGGCAATGCTATCACCATCATGGAAAATCAGATCCTGGCGGACAACGACGGCTATACCAAGGTACTGCGGGTGGTGAGCGCGGACGGCGAGGAGTATATCTTTTATCCTACGATCCGCGCCTGTTTGGAGGCCAACGAATTTGGCTACGTCTTCGAGCCGGAGAGCCAGACCTGGATCCTGACCCCGGAGGCCGTTGAGGAGTCGGAGGGAAAAAATGTCAGCCTCATCCTGTGGGTGGACAAAAATCTGCGGGTGGACGACCAATACCGCAGAGCCGCCCTCCAGCTGGAGCGCTGGCAGGCCGGCCGCAAGGGGTATTTGACCCTCACCATTGTGCTGGGGACGGCGGGAGTGCTGCTGATGGTGTACCTGTGCTGCGGCGCGGGGCACAAGCGGGGGACGGAGGGAATCTACCTCAACTGGTTCCACCGGCTGCCCGGCGATGTGCTGCTGTTTCTCCTGTTCCTGGGCGGCGTGGCGTCGGTGGGGCTGGGGATGCTCGTTGTGGCCGACGGCTATGGGGACGCGCCCATGTTTATACAGCTCATCGGCGTGGGGCTGGGGGTGGCCGCTGCCGCGGCCATGGGTCTGGCCGCGCTGGTGACGGTGTGCGCCCGGTGCAAGGCACACACCCTGCTGCGCAACACCTGGACCTGGGCCATCTGCGCCTGGTGCTGGAGGCTGGCGGTGCAGCTGCTGGGCTGGCTGTGGGAGCTGCTTGGAGCGTTGGGGCGGGCCATTCAGGCCGTCCCCCTGATTTGGAAGGCGGTGATGGGCTGTATGGCATACCCGATCTTCACAATGGCTACGATTCGGTGGGCCACCGGGCCGTGGCTACTGGTGAGCTTCCTGGCGGCGGCTTACCTGTGCACCTGGGCCTACCAGTGGAAGCGCATCCGCCACGGCACCCAGGAGATCATCGGTGGCAACCCCAGCTATCACATCAATACCCGCCGAATGCTCCCCGACCTGAAGGGGCACGCCGACGAGCTGAACAATCTGGGGCACGCTATCTCCACGGCGGTGGACGAGCGGATGAAAAGCGAGCACTTCAAGGCGGAGCTGATTACCAATGTGTCCCATGATTTGAAAACGCCGCTGACATCCATTATTAACTATGTGGACCTGCTGAAAATGCTGGATATCGGCGATCCCAAGGCCAAGGAGTATATCGAGGTGCTGGACCGAAAGAGCCAGCGGCTGAAGAAGCTGACGGAGGACTTGGTGGAGGCGTCCAAGGCGTCCACCGGCAACCTGACGGTGAACTGGGAGCGCCTGGACTGGGCACAGCTCACCGACCAGGCCCTGGCGGAGTGCGGCGACCGGCTGGAGGGGCAGAACCTGACCGTGGTGCGCTCCCTGCCCAGCGACCCCATGTGGGTGAAGGCGGACGGACGGCACCTGTGGCGGGTGCTGGATAACCTGCTCACCAACTGCGCCAAATACGCCATGCCGGGCACGCGGGTGTACGTGGATCTGCGGCAGAGCGGGGAGTGGGCGGTGCTGACGGTGAAAAACATCTCCCGGGATGCGCTGGATTTGCCCGCCGAGCGGCTGATGGAGCGGTTTGTCCGGGGGGACGAGTCCCGAAACGCCTCGGGCAGCGGGCTTGGGCTGTCCATCGCCCAGTCTCTCACCGAGCTCCAGCGCGGCAAATTCGAGGTCAGCATCGACGGGGACCTGTTCAAAGCTGTGGTGACACTGCCTTTGGCGGGGGAGGATACGGCGGGCCTGCCCATTTTGAAGCTGTAAAATGTGCCCGCGCGGCAAAGGGCTACCCCGCATAAGGACAACAACAAAACCGCCGTTCAGAGTGCAGATAAAGCGCAACAGTCAATTGTGATTGTTGCGCTTTATGCTGTTTCAGGAAAGTAAATCACAGTTAAAAATATTACATCAATAGCCCACGCTTACACATCTGAAATCATTTTGATTAGCCAGTTAAGTAATCTTAGCTTTAGGGATGATGGACGTTTACAATTTCACCATGAAGCGGATAGCATTCTCTTCTTCCTTGTCAACTGTGATTGATCCTCCATGTGCATGGACGATTGCACGGGCCGCAGACAGGCCAATGCCATAACCGCCGTCTTTCTGGGTTCGGGCACTGTCACAACGATAAAAGCGGTCAAACAATTTTGCTACGTCCATTTCTTTCAGAGTGTCGCAGGTGTTTTCTATTTGGAAGATCATTCGTTTCCCTTTTGACGCCAAAAGCACTGTGATATGTCCGCCAGAAGGTGTGTATTTTACTGCGTTATCCAGCAAAATGGAGAATAGCTGCATAATGCTCTCACGGTTGGCGTGGAGCGTAACATCCGGCTGGACATCGGTTTGGAGCAAAATTCCTTTTTCGGTCGCAATTTCATAATATGGATGCAACAATTCCTCTAACAACAGGTTAGCAGAAAATGTGGACGCTGGCAGCTTGACTCCGCTTTCGTCCATCTTTGCCAGAGTGAGAAGATTTTGCATCAGCCCGGTCAACCGTACTGCTTGTGACCGAATATTTTGGCTCCATTTGTTTGCGCCCAAATGGAGTTCCAGAGCGTCCGTACTGATTAGAATAATAGACAACGGCGTCTTTATTTCGTGTCCTGCATTGGTAACAAACTGCTTTTGTTTTTCTATATTTTCGGCGATTGGTTGAATTGCTTTTTTTGAAAGCATGGTTACAAACAGCAGCATAGCAGCCCAACAAACAGCGCCAACTGCAAAAGAAATCATAAAAATTGCAGAAATAGACCGTATTTTGGCTGACACATCCAAGAAAATGACAAGGCTGCTTTGCTGGTCTAAAGCCTGCGTCATACGAAACTGAAATCTCTCTATCCGTCCTGTATCGGCAGTCCCATCATAGACTGCTCGCGCCATCTCCTGTGCCTCAGTGATGCCGACAATATGAATATGACTTATATCAGCCGAAGTAATTTCTCCGTCAATGTCAAAGCGCACAAAGAAATAACGAGCACCCAGCATATCGTCCGTAGTAGGTGACGCTGGAATTTGCGGCCACGTTCTCGTAGAATCCTCTGTGGGCGAGAATTGTACCATAGCCTCCTCCGGCGGAGTATACAGCCCTTCACTTTCGATAAGATTGTTCAGCACCTGGTTTATCCGCTGGTTGTTCACAATGATATTGCCGGTATTGATTACGCCAAGCAAGACCAGCAGCAGTACGGAAATTGCCAGCATAGCAGTAATGATAAATCTTCGCCGGAGTATTTGAATCATGCCCCTGCCTCCAGCCGGTAGCCGGTATTCCGTTTTGCCTGAATGATTGTTTTGGCGTTCAGTTCTTGCAGCCGTTTCCGCAAATAAGAAATATACACCCATACAGAACCAAGTTCTGCATCTGTTTCATATCCCCAAACTTTTGTCAGAATGTCTTCTGAGGAAAGGTAAATTCCTTGGTGGAGCATGAGCGTTTCCATTAGGCGGTATTCCAGTTTTGAAAGCACCAAAGAACGGCTGACTGTGCTTAACTCGCTGCTGTGAGGATTGAGCGATATATCACCAAAGGTTAAAATGTCCGGCTTGTATTCCTCCCGCCGCCTGAGCATAGCGCGAATACGAGCTAAAAGCTCTCCCATATCAAATGGCTTTGGCAAATAATCATCGGCCCCCAAATCAAGACCCATGATCCGATCTTCGATTTCCGCCTTGGCTGTCAAAAGCAAAACCGGCGTCCTGTGTCCCTCGCGGCGCAGTTGTTCCAAGACCTCAAAACCGTTCTTTTGCGGCATCATAACATCCAAAATGATACCGTCATACTGTTCTACCTGGGCATACGCCAGCGCGTCCGCGCCATCATAAACAGCATCCACCTGATAATTGTGGTAGGTCAAAATGTCAACAATCGCCTCAGACATACTAACCTCATCTTCCGCTAATAAAAGTTTCACATCATCACCCGCCCTTTTCGTTGAAGCATACCACAGATATGTGAATTTTTCTATATACCCAAAACTCCAAGTGATAAATTTCCACAAGGCAAGAACCGCCCTGTTCTGAGCAGTCCTTGCCTTGCGTGGAAATATATCATTCAAACGGGAGCCGACCCGTAATTTTTACCGGCTGGAAAGGGCTTGGTTAAATATCCAGTTCCTCAATGGTAGAGGCCACCCGGCAGGCGGCAGTTCCGCTCATGCTGGATTTACCGCTGGTAAAGTTAGCATAGTAAGTGGCGGCAGACCACTTCTTGCTGCTATACACGACGGCGGTGGTTCCTGCGGGAATGGATACGTTGCTGCCAGAAACAACTGTTCCGATGGGAGAGGTTTTGGTAATGGTAAACTTGATGTCGCCGGAGCCATTGTTGTCGATCCAGACCTTCGCGTAGGGATAAGAGGATGTGACCTCAAAATCCTTGCTCATGGAATCGCCGCTGAGGTCGATGCTCCACCGCTTGGTGCTGGCCCTCGTCAGGTCATTGGCAGCTGCCGCCTGAACTTCCTCCTTGGAAACGATCTCAAAGATCAGATCGCCGACAATGTAGCTTTCACCGACCTCGCCGCTGATGACGACTTCTTCATCGGTGGAGGCCAGCATTGCGGAATCGACCGTAGAGACATATTCTCCGCCGCTGAGAATCTTAATCCCCGCCATGCGCCCGGATTCATCGTTTTTCTCATCGCTGGCATCCGTGTAGGGCGTGGTGGAAAGCACAGTGCCGGACGTGCTGCCGCCAGAGGTGTCAGCGGCGAACGCAGGGGAAACGGCATAGGCCACCGTCCCGAAAAGCGCAGCCGCGCAGCATAGGGAAACGCCGATACGAGTTTTATCCATCTTCATAGTTTTTTCCGTCCTTTCGTGTTAAATCAAATGAGTTTGTGGAACATAGGACATTGACTGTCATTCCAAGTATTGCCGCCGTCCATATTTGTATGTTACATCATTAACCTTAGATGAACTTTAGATATTTCCAAGATGACAGGATTAAATTTTACCTTGACATGGCGATTCTTGTGGGTTATACTGAACGATACAGCATAGATTGGAAAGCAACAGCAACAAGGTAATTTTTTAATTGTCCTGATATTTTACAGGTTTCCTCGAAAGAGGTTGGACATCATTAACAGGTTTTACGCTGTACCCCCAGACGCATATGCGCTTGGGGGTAAAAGTAAATGACCGTCCAATCAGATACTTCTTCGGGGAAGCCTGTCATGATCTCAGCTTGAGGGAGCGGGCCAAGGGAGGCCATACGACACAGCGCCGAGCAGGGTTGCCTGTCAGGAACCGGATTGGGGAGAACGGCAAAACTCAGCGGAGGACTAAGCGCACACTTTTCGGTGAATTCATCGAAAAGTGTGAAAGGTCGGTCACCTGTCTGCCGATTCATCTGGATATGTCAGGATAAACACGATATCATGTGGGCCACCACATAACAAGGAGGCTCACTGAATGCAAGTTTGTTTTTCCTTTGACAAGACCGCTGTGGAACGGAGAGGCTGCACGATGGAGACTGTGCGGCAGACGATAAAAAGTCTGTTCGCTGCTCACGGCCTCCCCTGCGTCTCTGATGGAGATGCTCTCGCTTTTAGAGACAAGGGCCACGGCGATGACTTCGCAACCATGTGGGACATCATCCTGTCCCTGCTGCGGGCCAATTGGTTTCTGGACTGCGCGGCTTCCTGTGTCTGGCAGGATGAGGACGGCGAGGAGGATATTCTCTCCCAGGCCGGAAAAGCATAGTGTCAGGGTGTCTTGTTGACACCCCATATACCTGCAAGGAATATAGGGAGGGTGTCATGTATGCACCTTCCCTTTCATTTTGCCGCAGGGGAAAAACTGTCGTTTCGATACAGCCGACATAACAAAAGCGGTATGTCTGTTTTGTTTCAGCAGCCCCACTGTCCCCATTCCAGCAAATGAGAATTGATTTTCCGCTGAAAGAAAGCCCCGCCGCTGGCGGGGCCAAAGCCCTCACCGCCGGGGAGCGGTGAGGGCGCAAGCATAGCGTTTTGATGTCAAAACGCCACTTGCAGGGGAAATCCCCTGACCCCAATGCCGCATGCGGGCGGTAACCTTTCGGCAGCATTGCCGAAAGGTTGGAGCGAACCTTTTGACAACGTTTTCAGAAGTGCTTCTGAGCAATCGCTTCTGACAATATTGTCAAAAGCGATTTTTGCGGATCTTCGGCAAGATTGCCGGAAGTCCACTATGCTGAAAATCGGGTTCGGCAATGTTGCCGGACCCGATTTTGTATTCCATAGGACAAAGTAAGGTTTGACAACATTGCCAAACCTTACTACGCACCATCGGAAATACATTTTTAACAAAACACCGCTTCCGGCAATATTGCCGAAAGCGAGATGGGAGTGAAAAATACGAACAAACAGTCACATCGTACTTGCGTTCGTATGAGCGCCAAGGACTACGAGCTATTGAAGAAAAAGAGCGCGGCTGCCGGACTGTCCGCCAATGCGTGGCTGATGGCACAGTTGGAAACCAACCGCCCTGTTCTGCACCGGGAGGAAGAAACCTGGGAGGCCATCCGCTTCATGGACGAGGCGGGCCGGGAAATCAACGCCATCGCCCGCGATTTCAACAGCGGCTATGGCACGGCGGACCAACTCCGCCACGCTGTTCATCTTTTGAGTGCTGGGTACGAACGCCTCTATGCACTGAGAAAGAAGGGGTATCTCCATGCGGCATAATCGGAAAACGCGGAAAGTTCGAGTTTCCACACGGGACTACAGCAGAAATCTTTCTGTCCGCATGACAGAGGAGCAGTACCAACGGCTTCAGCAGTACAAGGGAATGACCAGGCTGCACAGCACGGCTTATTTTTGCCGCCTTATTCAAGGAAATGAGTTTAAGGGTCGTTCTCCGAAGCTGAATCATGCCCTGCACGCCAGCGTCAACAGGATCTACTCCAACGTGAAGCAGATAACCCGCCATCAACGTGCCAGAGGCATGGATGCCGAAGCCGCCTCAAAACTGCTTTTTCTAACGGATAAGCTATGTGAGGAAGTCTATCTGCTTTCCAGTCAGAAATACCCCTCCGTTTGCCCACAGGAGGCCCTATGTGGCCCGCCTCTGCCTGCGCTGGAGTCCCTGCCCCACCTGGTCCGTCAGGCCCAACGTGGGCGCGCGTGGCGAAAATCGGGTTTTGTGAATTCACAAAACCCGAACTCGCATGGGAGGCGACAATGTGTGCAACTCCGCAGGCCGCTCTCGGTGAATTCGCCAGAAGCGGTTTTCAGACAATCACAAAAATCATAATCGGATATGTTCTTACAGGCTCAAAATTACAAACTGGCGAAACTGTCAAGAAGGGAGGTTTCCGACCATAGACAAGCCAAATGACAAGCAAGAAATCAGGATGGAACGTATCCAGGTTTCCCACGGCAGAACCATCCGGGTGGTGTCCGTGTTCCCGATAAACGGACGCTGTTCGCCGGAAGAAAAACTGAAAGCCCTGATCGACCTGGAGATCCAGCAGCAGAAGCTGTGCGCTTGATCCCGACGCTGTCTGGGGAAAGCGCTGGATATCCGGGCCGTTTTGGAGTATAGTCATGTCGCAATGCTCTGAACGGTTTGACCAAAAAGGAGGGCAAGATGACAAAGTCAAACCAGAAGAAAACCGCTCTGTACTGCCGTCTCAGTCAGGATGACAATACAGAAAATGAGTCAAACAGCATACAAAATCAAGAGTTAATATGTAAAGGGTGGTTTCTCCCACCTAATACATATGACTGCGGCTCATTTGTGGTGAATGAAACAGCAGTTGTAGGAAAGGAGCAAAAAGGCCTTATAACCGCTGGAAATCAACACAAAAAAGGAGCTGATTTATATGAAATCGATATTTGAGCAAATGGGTGGCACTTACCGTCAGGAGGGCGATTACCTCATCCCGAACCTTGCGCTGCCAGAGGAACCGGACTATCAGATTGGCAAGTACGGGCGTATACGCCGCAGCTATCTGAAAGAGCATCGCCCTGTCCTCTATGCAAATTTTCTTACAAGTGGAACGCTGCACCGGTACCTTGTCGAGATCGACCAAACCTGCAACGAGCGCATGGCAATCATCGTTTCTGCTATGGCGAAGCAAGATGGTTTAACCGAAACCCTGAAAGCCGCTGACCAGATGGAATGGGTACGTCGCATGAACAGCATCCGCAGCCGTGCAGAGGAAATCGTTCTGACCGAGCTTGTATATGCCTGATAAAATGCCCGTTATTGGCGACATGGCCGATAACGGGCATTTCTGCGTTTTAGTCCTTTTGCTCCGTGCTGGCTACCAGCCGGTCAAAGTCGCTCTGATACAGCCGATCCTGAATGACACGGTATTGTTCAAACTCGCTTTCCGCAAAAGCCTTTGCAATGGCAGCGGTGACCTTTCCCTTATCCCGCAGAATCTCTGCATCATTGAATTGCAGAAAAGCGTCCAGCTTGGAGGCCCAATCTGCCATGGTCATAGGAATATGCCGTCTGGCCTGCCGGGTAGCATAGTCCAGATACATGGTGACGATTTCGTTTAGCTCTTGCATTTCATCCATGGATAAGTAATTTTTTGCAACGGACACATCTGCCTTGACGATCTTACCGTCAGGGGCATTCTTCCATGAGGTCAGTCCCATATGCTCTTTGGTGTGATCGGCTCGTGCCATAATGACTTCTGCCGCCGTGCTGCCATGGACGGCATAGTGCATCTTATTCTGAACTGTGGCAAAGAAATCCTTTGTGGTCTGGCTATCGAGAGAGTAGTCCACAGCGGTGGCGTAAATATCCGTGATTTTCTGGTAAAAGCGCCGTTCGCTGGCTCGAATCTCCTGAATCTCGGAAATCAGATGGTCGAAGTAGTCCTCATCAAAAATCTGCCCATTGATGAGCCTGCTCTTGTCCAGCACATACCCCTGCTTGGTGAAGGTGTCCAGCACCTTGGTTGCCCACTGACGGAACTGCGTGGCTCTGCCGGAATTGATCCGATAGCCTACGGCTATGATGGCGGACAGAGAGTAGAACTTATACTGGTAGGTTTTTCCGTTATCCGCAACTTGTGCAAAATTTGCACAAGTTGCATCTTCGGACAATTCACCGCTTTCATATATATTTTTCAGATGCTTTGTCACAACGCTCCGGTCTACATCAAAAAGCTGTGCAATGGCCTTTTGCGTCAGCCAGACATCGTGATCCTGTACCCGTACCTCAATGCCATCCTCATGGGCATCTTTCGTGAACACAAGGAAATCCACTGTGCTGTTGCGGATTTGCAGTTTATCCTTCTTGGCGTCTGCCATGTCGTTTCACCTCAATCTTCTTCGCTGGTTTTCTTTCCCCGGCTTTTATAGACATTATACTGATTCTTACACCGGGGACTGCAAAAAGCGGAATTGGAGCGGCTGCTCAGGAATACCTTCTGGCAGTGCTTGCACAGCCGCAGGGGCTTCTCTCCATCCACCAACATGAAACTGAACATCATCTGGACGCCCAGCAGCAGGGAGTGAAATTCCCAATAGATGGTCGGCTTATCCAGCAGCTCAATATGATAGCTGGGCGCAATGCCGCCGAAGGCAGCCATACCCTTGCGGTACAGATTTCTTGTATCCTCGTCAATCAGATCATAATCGTTGTAATACAAAATGGATGTGGTCAGGGTAAAGGCCCAGTCCTTAAACTGCTGCGCCACCCAATCGTAAGGCTCAGCATACTCCCGCTGGAAGCTCATGGTTTTCGCCATAGGCTCATCCGCAAAGGTCATGGTCAGTGCCACCATTGTTCGGTCACCAGATACGCTCCAGCTGGACTCAACTCCTTGCTTCACCACATCCAGCTGGTCAAAGGGATAGAACAGTGCCAGATAGTCCTCGGTTTCCATGGACTCCGCCTTGATGAAGTGGTTTTTCGGCAGATACACCGCCTCATAGTCCATAAAGGACGGTGTGGTGGGCAGCGCCGCCATCAGGCCCAACAGGCCGTAATGGGTCACAAACTCCAGAACGGCCTTCTGCACCTCGTCCTCTGGACTGCGGTTCATCATCAGCATTCCCACATTCAGCGCATCCAGCACGATTCCCGGCGCTTCCTTCAGGGGATTATAGATGTCGGGCTTGGCATTCTTCCCCGGCGTGATGTACCGCTTGCCGTCTGCGGCAGTTTTCAGTTCATAGCGGTCATACCGCACCCAATGGGAACGGGACTGCTCAAAGAGATTCTTCATGGCACTGTTCCTCTCGACTCGTAATCCAACTATATATTAACTATATTACTATTGTATCAACCGTCCTTGGCTTCGTCAAGGACGGTTTTCTTTTTCCTCGGTTTGGTTTTGTTTTCCCGGCGGATCACGGCATCTTTGCCCATGGTTTGCAACAGCTCTCCGAATACCCGGAAGAACTCCTCTTCCCGCAGCGTCATGCTGCCGCCCGCCTCCTGCTTTTCCAGCAAATGCTGGTAGAACGCTCTTTGCAGCTTCTTGTGAATGGTCAGGCGCAGCTTGCGGATGTTCCGGTCAGACTGTCCCCGCAGCGCTGCCAGTCGTGTGGCGCTGTACAGCCGCAGGGAGAGGTAAAACAGGACTTCCTTATGCTCATCGCTGTATCGGAGGGGACATTCCGCAAGACAAAGAAAGCCCCCGGCAGGAAATCTCAGCGTGATTCCTGCCGGGGTGCTTCCCCGAGTCGTAGATACCCCTGTCAGAGGTGGCCCAACGCCTCCGGGGGTTTTTCAGATGACCGGCTCTCTGCCCCGTACCCGCAATGTCAGGGGACAGCTTCGTCCCGCAAAGGCGTAAACGATCCAGGGCTCCCCCCGGGGCCTTTCGCCGGCCGCTCAGCTCCGGCGGTACATCAGGAGGCCATAGAGCCGTTGTACAGGTCGATGCAGTCGGCCAGCACCACGCTTACATGGATCAGGCCCCCCAGGTACTCACGGCCGGGGTCCTGGATGGGCTGGCCGCTCTCCACCTGCTTGATCATCCACTCCAGCGCGGAGGCCATCCGGTCAATCTGGGTGCCGATATGGTAGGCGCCGTCGGCGGTCATGGACTCCTCCATCAGCTGGTTGTTGTCCTCCGCCGCGGCCTTGTACGCCGTGATGGTGTCCAGCAGTTCCTGGTAGAGGGGATAGATGGGGGTCAGATCCAGCTTCTCAATGTTCTCGTCGGAAATCCCCTGGGCGGCGCACTCGGCGGTGATTTTCTTCACCACCGTGATGGAGTGGCTGAAGCCATAGGCCAACAGCCGGCCCTCCTCCTGCATTTTCTGTTCCTCCGCCTCCACCCGCTGGATGCTCATGGCCTGGACGGCGTCCATGTACTGGAACGCCAGCTCCTCAAAAAGGGCGGCGTTGGCCTGGATGGCCTTGTGGTACTCCTTGGGTTTGGCGTACTGGTCGGCGGCATAGTCGTAGTTGCGGGAGATCTGGGTGAATGTATCCATCAGGGTGCGCATAGGCTCCAAAATCTGCCTGGTCAGGCCGTCCAGCTCCTCGAAGGGCGGTTCCATCTCCACCACATATTGGGCGTCCTCCAGAATGTCGGTATTGTAGCCGGAGATATCGTACTTGTAGGTATACTCACTGTCCGGGATCAGGGCAAATTCGTCGGCATACTCCACCACCTCATAATAACTGTACAGGGTGTCCAGCACATCCACGATCTTGTTGTTCATCTGCACATAGACATTGTACTTCACCGCTTCTGCCGTCTCCGGGTCCAGCGTCTCCTCCGGGGGCGTGGGGGTGGGGGCAGGGGTGGGCTCCGTCTGCCTCTCGGTCTGGGTGGGCTTGTCGCTCTCCTTCCCGCCGCCCTCCGAAAGGCCGCACCCGGCGCTCACCAGCAGCAGCAGGGCCAGCAAAAGAGCCGCCAGCTTCTTTGTCTTGTTCATGCTCCATTTCCTCCTTCTTGGTCATTGTTCTGACTTACCGGTAATCCTTGCGCGTTGGAACCAATTTGCTGTACGTCGGGAAGTCACGAGAATAAAACTGTAATGCCTTCCCATCTTTGGACATGTCAGAACAGCAAAGTTTGGGGACATATTTTTGCCGCTTCCAGGAAAACCAATTACTTGTTTCCCAACATTTTTCTGTCCCAAACGCCCTGATATGGTCTAACGGCCCGCCCAAGGCACCATCAGCGGAGGCATCACCATAGATGAGCCGAAGCAGATCATCGTCTCCGCCTGCAAAGGGTCAAGAAAGCCCGCACGCTGTGCGTGCGGGCCTCCTTCTTCTCTGGACCGGGCTCAGTTCTCACGGCTTGATGACAGGAAGGAAATTTGTAAGCTGCTGAACCAAAAGCATGGGATACTTTAACTCAAACAGACGAAGGTATTTGCTTATAAGCAGCGAAAAATCAGACGAAATCTTATTCGACAAGATATTATTCCATTCATATGGTGAGTATCTCATGATATTGCACAACGCGCTAATGATTAAAAAATGCAGGCAGATTTCAGGCAGGTAGAACCCGTCAATGAGAGGGTCAATATACCATAGTTTCCCGTTTATGTCTTGATAAATCGTTGGAATAATATTGGTGATCTTGTCTGCCGGAACATTTATTGTATACTTGCCGTTGGCATCTTTAATTTCATCAACATTAAAAATCGACTTTAAGGACTCAGAGGATGGGCGGTGAATTCCATCGCCAATTTCAAAAATATATATTACCTTTCCTTTTTCCACTCCTGTTTGAACAGATAAGCTATATGTCGAATCCTTTGCTGGTTCAAGCTGTCTGATTTGGTCGCGCAGCTCCGGTACGGTGGAAAGTAAGGCAATCAAGGAAATTTTAATTGCGTGCGTTTGCGCAAATGCCAAGCTGGAAATCGCTTTACATTTGAATTGGATGCTCTCTGTTACAATTTGCGGAAGATAAATGGAGGCCAACAAGTCAGTAAAAGTTCCCGAAGGGGTCTTGCCTCCGAATTCAATCGTCGCGTCCTCGTGGTTATATGAATGTCCATGGGAGCCCTTGAGCGAGTTTAACGCTTTATGAAGCGGTGAATTGATCACAATCGTAGCGTATGCATAGGCTGATGCAGCATAGAAATCAATCAGGGGTTTAGATAACATATTCGCTACCTGCGCAGATTGAAGAAGGCTCCTGCCCTGCCGGATTGAGTCCATCAGCTTTTCCGCCGTATCGGTATTAAGTTCCCCGGAAACTTGTGTTTTCTTGCTTTTATACGCCGATTTAATATAGTTCACATTTTCCAAGGAGGCAAGCAGATCCATGATGGTTTCTTTTTCGGAATAGATGTTTACCGGAAGAATGTTATAGTAATGGTCATGGTCCAGGTTACTCGCTATTTCGTCCACAAATTTTTTGTAGTTTTTTTGCGTTGGTGTAAGTGACGGTCCTCCCGACTTGACGATAAAATCCTCGGAGCCTTTATATTTAGCCTTTTCCTCTTTTGAAAGCGAGCTAAACTTTTTGGACAATTCAGTATATTTTTCTGTGTCAAATTCTTCGAAAAAGTGATTGCCTGCGGATAAGGGGGTAGCCTGTGCTATCCATTTTAATTCCATAGCAAATCCTTCTCTCTGTAAACATTTGATCTGCGCATGTCAAAGCCAGTGCTTGGGCAATCAGTCTTACACCCTCTATAATTTTAATCCCATCCTGTATCCGCGTCAAGCCACAATCCAGTGAAGCGGTCAATTTCTCATCATTCAAATTTTTTCTAAACCGGTTGACAAACCGGTTTCAACCGTGTATAATACGCGTATGATCGTTGATGGGTATAGAATGGCTGAGGCCATTTTATACCCTTTTCTCGTTTTCCGCGGGAAGGGGCAACTCTTGGAAGGAGGAACCCATTATGGCATCCAGACAGAACACGAAAGAGTATCCCATCCACATCATCCGCGAGAATCTGCGCCAATGCTCTACCCGGCAGGCGGCACTGCTGTCCCGGTCCGTCGGCCGGATGACCTCCTACGACGCCCAGCCCTGTACGGAATACCGTCAGGAGGTCCTGACCCAGTACGCCGTTATCGACCGGCTGCTCTACCTCCAGCAGTGCCGCAGCTCGCTGGAGCGCTGCATCGCATCCGGCGCCATCTGCCTGCGCTATCGTTGGCGCGACGGTCATGTAACGCGTACCAGCTTCCGCAGGACAGCCCCCGGAAGGATCAGCGTCCGCGGGCTGCTGGCCGAGGCGGACCTGCCGGCCGCAAGCTGACCGCGCTGCGCACGGCCAATCTGGCCGGCCCGGCACGGAACCGGCCCGCGTCCGCGTGGACAGGGACAAGGGCGCCCTTATCGGGAGCCGGAGGCCGCCGGCTTTCTGATCCGGATCGGCTTGCCGGCTCCTGTCCCGGCCCTCACGCCTCCCCGCTCCAGCCCTTGCATACGTCCACCCAGGACGTATAACCGGAGTATTTCTCCAACTCCGCAATGGTCAGCTCGATGGCGCTGTTGCCGCTTCCGCAGGCGGGAAAAACCGTTTCAAACCGCTTCAGGGAGCGGTCCAGATAGACCATCACGCCCTCATGGACGGCAAACGGGCAGACGCCGCCCACCGCGTGGCCGACCATCGTCTCCGCCTCGTCGGGCGTGAGCATTTTCGCCTTGGTTCCAAACTGAGCCTTATACCGGGGATTGTCAATTTTGGCGTCCCCAGCCGCGACAATCAGGATGGGGCGGCCGTCCACCAGAAACGAAAGGGTTTTCGCAATGCGGCAGGGCTCGCAGTTCAGCGCCTGGGCCGCCAGCTCCACGGTGGCGCTGGACACGTCAAACTCCCGCACCCGGTCTGCGATGCCCAGCTGAGCAAAATACGCCTTTACGTTTTCAATCGCCATGATGTCCTCCTGCACCCGCTGCCGGAGCAGCTTGTTGTGTTCCGCACGCCGGAGCGGCGGCGGGTCTCATTATAACACACCTTTTAAAAAAAGTGTACTGTCAAATCACCCCCCGCCCCGATTGTATGATCCGGCAGGCGGAGGACTTCCGGCATAACAGCCATCGCGGTCCGTGCGAAGTATTTACTTCTTTTTAACTGCGTCAACTACAACGCCAACGCGCTGACAAAACGGCCAGGGTCCGGAGCGAAAACGCTCCGGACCCTGGCCGTTTTATTCGGCGGGCGTTCACCCGGATGACGGAGGGCCACGCCCTGTCCCCCGCCCCCGGCGCCCTGTCCGTCAGGCGGCGGATGGCAAAAACCGGCCCGGTGTGCTGAGGCCGCACACAAAGCTTTTCAGAGCAGATAGCGCGCCTGCGGCCCATATTTGCGTTCCCAGCGCGCGTTTGCCGCGTCGCCCTGGGGCAGATTCGCACTCATGAACACCGGCGGCTCCGCGCCGCTCCGCTGAAGCTCCTCCACGGTGGCGATGACAAGCAGATTCATGACAAAGCAGCTGCACAGGCTGGAGGAGGAGCCCACCTCCTGCGCAAAGCCGGGCACCCGGCCCACCGCGTCCCCCAGCGGGACCTGGCTGTCGATGAGCAGATCCACCTCCTCAAACAGGTTCTTGCCGCTGGGGTGGCGGATGGGGCTGTCCGCCGGGGTGGCCCTGCCGTAAGCCGGCGAGGTGACGCCGATGGTGTACACCCCCCGCCGCCTGCACTCCAGCGCCACATCCAGCGACATGGGATCTATGCCGTAGGCGTTGATCAGCACCATGGTTTCGCCGGGGGTCTCCCCCACCTGATTGGCGTTGAGCACCCCCACGCCGTAGCCGGGCAGCCGCTCAAAGCTGACGCTCCGCTTGGCGCCGTGGACCAGGCTGGTGCCGGGGTCCAGAATGGGGTTCCAGGCGGCAAGCCCTCCCGCACGCCACAGCACCTCCTCCACCGCAAGCTGGGAGTGGGCGCCGGTGCCCAGAAGGTGGATTTTCCGGTCCTCCTGAATCGCACGGCTCAGACGCTGGGCCGCCTGACGGATCTGGGGCTGCTGGGTGGACAGGATCTGCTCAAACAGCCCGGTGATACGGCTCTGATAGGCCTGCAACGGTTCACTCACAACAAATACCTCCTGTTCCCGCTGGCGTTACCGGCTGAATTCATGGGCCGCCTCCACCGCCCAGCGCAGATTCTGCCGGGGCACCTGGGCCGGGATGGTGCAGTCCGCGCCCAGCATGATATCCCCGGGCGCGCCGCGCAGAACCCGGTCCACCTCGGCGCGGATCTCCCGCTCCGTCCCGGTGCAGATCACGCCGTTGTTGTCCAGCCCCCCCATGATCGGGCGGCCGAACAGCTCCTGTGCGCCCCTCAGCGTCAGGCCGTTGCCCTCCATGGCCAGGTTGATGATGTCCGCCGGGTAGTCCTTGTAGTCCTCCAGCCGCATGTCCACGCCGCAGATATGGATAAACACCAGCTTGCCGGTGGCCTTGAGGGCATTCAGGAACGCCAGGTCCACCGGCTTGAACCAGGTGTTGAAAAACTCCTGGGAATAGCGCCCGTACTCCCCGCCCTGCACCGAGACATAGAAGCCGTCGATGCCGGTTTCGGCAATCTCGCAGGCAAATTCGGACAGCCGCCTGCCGATTTTCTCCAAGCCCTCCCGCATGGCCTCCGGGTCCTGGGCGAAGTGGGGCGTGACCACCTTGTCCCACTCCAGAATGGGGCTCACCGCACAGCCCGCGCTGACAAAGGGGGTAAAGATGGTCTGAAAGACCGGGGCCTCGCCGCCCACCGTCCGGACCATTTGGCGGGCCAGCTCGATCTGCTGGGTGAACACCGGGTCGTCTCTCCGGAATTCCGGAATATTCCGCCAGTCCGCCGCCTCCCTGACGGTGGTGATCTTCGGGTAAATGTCGTCAAACATCAGCTTGACCATATCCATCCCGGTGCACCGGTAAAAACTCAGCTGGGCGTTCAGGGCTGCCTGCCCGTGGCGGGCGGAGGGGTCAAAATGCTGGAAAAACGCTGCGGGAACGCCGTTGGAATAGGCGGTTCCGGACAAGAACTGCATAAAGCGTTCTCTGGAATTCACAAGCTCACTTCCTTTTTTCTTTCCGGCCGGCGGCGGCCGCACCCATCGCGGAATGCGGGCAAGCCCCCAGGCCATCGTATGCCGGATACGCGCTGAACTGGCGGGTCAGTCCACCATCTCCTCAAAATGGCTGGCCAGAATCGGCGGCACCCACTCGTCCGGCACCCGGGCGTCGGTGTCAAACTTCGCCGTGGTTTTGGACAGCGGCTCGCTGGCCTCGGCATAGGCTCCGGCCAGAGCGCTGAAGTCGTCGTATTCCGCCCGCCCCCTGCCCACGGTGAAGGGATAGAGCTGATACTTCTCAAAGAAGCTGGTGCCCGCCGTCATGTGCATGACCCGCTGAGGATTGTTGGAGGTAAAGGTGTAGATAATCGGGCGGGACACATAGAACCAGGGACCCCAGTGCAGGTAATAGTAGGGCTCCCACTCAATCAGGCCGGTCTCCCGGCGGACTCCGCCGAACTCCAGGTTGAGCACCCCCAGGGCGTTCCCCTTCCGGCGGTTGTAGAAGGCAAACCAGGGCGTGCGGGCGTCAAACACCATTCCCTTCACCGGGTGGCGGGGCAGGTCGGTGATGTGGACGTTTTTCACCGTGTGGTCCACATCCATCCAGACGAAATCTCCCGTAGTCTCCTTGTTGAGCACCACCGATCCGTTGCGCAGCGCCACCACGTCCAGGTCCTTGGTGACATCCATGTTGCTCTCCACCGTGATGCCCGGGCGGCCGCTGTAAAACAGATAGGTGAGGGAGCAGTCCACCTCCTCATAGTCCACAATGGGGTTGAAGCGCTTGATCATGATAAACACCGGCCCGGCAATGACGGTGAAATTCTCGGGGTTCACCCAGTCGGAGGCGTGCATCCAGGTTTTGGGCGGCGCGTAAATGCCCGGGTTCCACTGAAGCGCGCCGTTGGTCTCAAGCTGGTGGCAGTAGGTCAGCCCCGGCTGCTCCTTGGGGAGAATCTCGTCGATGGAGCCGCTGTCCTTATGCAGCTTTACCGTATAGTACTGGTTCTCGATGGTCAGGCCGTACCCCTCCCCGGACAGCGACAGATCGGTGGGATAGGCGGGCTTTTCCGCGTCGGGGTTGCCGTAGAAGATCAGAAACACCTTGCTGGTGTTCGCCGGCACGTCGGCCAGAAAGGCCACCTGCACGGTGGTGGTGGGCTGGCAGTTGATGTTCTGCCACTTGTCCCAGGTGGAGCTGGAGTAGACCTGGCTGCGGATCTCCCGGGCCGCCCCGCTCTCCGGGTCGATCTCCACCACGCGGATCTCCGCCTCCGGGTCCTTCACGCGGTCCTCATACAGGCCCAGCACCGTGTGGACCGGCTCCTGCACCCGGGGGCGTCCGCTGGTTTCCCGCAGCACATAGCTGGCATAATAGCGCCAGCTCTTGTTCCAATAGCCGTGCTCCTCCGCGGCGGTGCACGTCAGCGCCAGGGTCCGCGTTTCGCCGGTCGCCAGCTTCAGGTCGGCCTCCACGGCAAACGTATCCCCGGCGGCCCAGTCCAGCCGCAGATAGAGCAGGCGCTCCGCCGCGTCCGCACGCCAGCGGGCGGGCACAGTCTTTACCCCGTCGTTGGCGGCGGTGAAGTCCCGGTTGCGCCGGCCGTTCACCCGCACCTGGGTGAGCTCGGCGTCCGCCTCCAGCGGACCGGCCAGGGCCAGCTTCAAAAAATAGTAGGGCGCCTCGGGGGTAGGGGCGCTGAAACAGCGTTTTTCCAGGTTCATGATTTGTTCCTCCAAATCCTTGCGCATTGCTGCGCGTCTTTTTTTGATGGGGCCGGCCCTCCGTCAGCCCTTGGTGGAGCCCGCCATCAGGTCGGCAATATCGTATTTCTGGAGAATGATAAACGCCACCAGCAGCGGCACCGTGGCAATCGCAATGCCCGCCATCACCACCGGCCAGGGCGTGGACAGCCCGTCGCTCACCGGCAGCTGGGAGATGGCCACCATCAGCGTCTGCTTCTGCGGACTGCGCAGGAAGATCATGGGCAGCATGAAGTCGTTCCAGCGGGCGATCAGCGAGATGGCCCCCCAGGAGGCCAGCGCGGGGGTGATGCCCGGCACCACAATGCGGCAGAAAATGCTGAACTCCCGGCAGCCGTCAATGCGGGCCTGCTCGATGATCTCGGTGGGATACTGGGAAATATACTGCCGCATATAGAAGATGCCCACCGCCGTGGCCGCCCGGGGAATGATGAGGGAGAGCATGTTGTCGATCCAGCCCAGCTTGCGCATGACCACGAACAGCGGCACGATGCACACCTCCTGGGGGATGACCATGGTGAACAGCAGCAGCAGAAAAAGGGCGTCCCGGCCGGAGAACCGGAACTTTGCGAAGGCGTAGCCCGCCAGGGCGCAGAAAAACAGCGTCAGCACGGTCCCCGCCACCGACACCACCACGCTGTTCCAGAAGTTCTGCCACAGGGGGATCAGCTCGGACACCCGGGTAAAATTCTTCAGGGTAAATCCTTTGGCCAGAATATCCGGGAGCACAAAGCTCACCCCCTGGCCGGTGGGCTGAAAGGCGGTCAAAAAGACCCAGCAGAGGGGAAACAGCGCGATGACGGAAAAGAACACCATACACAGGTTGAGCACCAGATCAGCCGTCCGCTTTTTTCTCCGTTTCATAGCTCTCACTCCTCACTTTGCCGGCGAAGGCTGATAAAATAACCGATGGATACCACCAGCAGCACCAGCGTGAGCATATAGCCGATGGTGGAGGCATATCCCAGCTGGAAGGAGTCGAAGGCGGTGGTGTAGAGATACTGCACCACCGACAGGCTGGACGAGCCGGGGCCGCCTTTGGTCAGGATATACGGCTCGGTGAAAATGCGCGCCGAGTCAATGGTCAGATTGATCAGGCTGAACAGCAGCACCGAGCGGATGGAGGGCAGCGTGATATTGACCATCCGCTGGAACGCGTTCGCCCCGTCCATCACCGCCGCCTCGTACAGGTTTGCATCCACGCTGAGGATGGCGGACATGACAATGAGCATATACCAGGGCGTGTTGCGCCAGATGGACAGGATCATAACGGGAATTTTGGACAGCTCCACGCTGGTCAGCCAGGGCAGCGCCTCAATGCCGAAGGAGCCGAGAATGCCGTTGACCACGCCGATGTTTGTGTCGAACAGCATGCTGAAAATCAGGCCGGCCGCCGCCGTCGAGGTGATATAGGGCAAAATCTGAATGGTTTTGTGCAGCTTGCGCGCCTTTACCGCCTTCGTGCACAGCAGCTGGCCCAGCAGCACGGACAGCGGCAGAATCACGATCAGGTTGGCCGCCAAATACCACAGCGTGTTGGTCATGGAGTCCCAAAACATCTGGTCTGTGAGAATCCGCTGATAGTTTTTCAGCCCCACAAAGGTCTGGGGTCCGATGCCGTTCCATTTGTAGAAGCTCAGCACCAGCGACCAGATCATGGGGTACAGCTGAAAGACCAGGAACAGCAGGTAAAACGGCGCGATAAACAGATAGGGATAGATCAGCTTCCTTCCGCGCCGCTTACGCTGGGCGCCCGGCAGAGCATGGTTTTGTTTCATGATAAAGACCTCCTGCGATGGGGTGGCGGCCGGGGTGGGTCCGGGGACTGCGCCGGATCATCCGGCACAGCCCCCATCTCCGCCTCCGGCCTCTTCCGGGCGCCCCTTTTCAGAGGGCCCGCCGGAATTCAGGAGAGGCCCAGGTTCTGCCGCAGCAGCTTCCCGATGTTGGCGATGGTCGTATCCATATCCTGGGAGCCGGCCACATACTTTTCCAGCTCGGAGGAGATGATGGTGTCCGCCTCGGCGTCGTTTTCGGTGACGGGCAGGTTGTCCGACTGGTTCTCATAGGACAGCGTTACCATCTGCTTGTAGCTCTCTCCGCCGTAGTAATCCGACGGCTGGCTCCAGTAGGGATCGGCCAGCAGCGTCTTGGTGATGGGGTGCTCCGTGGGGAGATCCTCGGCCAGCATCTCATCCGACCAGCTGTTCCGGGCCTCCGTGTTGAGGTTGAAGTCCAGCATCATGTCCACAAACAGGTCGGTATACGGGTCGTTGTCCTTGTTGATGACGCAGTACATGCCGATAGCCTGGGCCCCGGCGGTGCCCACCTGCTCAAAGACCGGCGCGGGCATGCTGCGCCAGGAGCCGCTCATGTCGGCCAGGTTGCTGCGCAGATAGGAATCCCAGAAGGACTCAATATAGAAGGTGGCGATTTTGCCCTCCCGGGCGGCCTCATACTGTGCGGGCTGGAAGGTGGCGGCGTTATACAGCATGCCGCCTTCAAACAGCTCGGCAAAGGTGTCGAAGGCCAGCCGGGCGCCGGGATCGGTGTCCAGAACCACGCTCTGGCCGTCATCGCTCCAGATTTTTCCGTTGGCCTGGGGCATCAGCCCCCGGCGGAACCAGTAGCGCCAGGTATAGCTGCCCGGGTCCACATAGGACAGCTTCACCTCGCCGCCGCTCTTCTCCAGCAGCTCCCGGCCCACCTCAATGTAGCCGTCCATGGTGGACATCCGGGCGGGATCAATTCCGTACTTCTCAAAAATATCGTTGTTGTAGAAGAGCATTTTGGGCTGCAGCGCATAAGGAATGCCGTAAATCCGCCCGTTATAGGTGGCCTGGTCAAAGGCGCCGTCGATGAACTGGTCCAGGTAGGGGGACACCTGGTCGGTGATGTCCTTGAGCAGGCCGTTCTCCGCCAGCACCTGCATGCTCACCGGGAAGGTGGAGATGGCCGTGGGCAGGTCATCCGTGGAGCCCGCCGTCAGCGACATCATCACCTGCTGGCGCACCTCGGCCTCCCCGGAATAGTTCACCATTTCCACCTCGACGCCCTGAGCGCCGCTGTCCTCTCGCTTTGTATATCCGTCAAAGTAGCGGCGCATATATTCCGGCATGCCGTAGGTCCAGAATGTCATCTTCCCGGCGGGGTACTCCTTCCCGTCCGGGACATCGCCGGTCTGGCTGGGCGCGCTGGAAGGCGCGGACGGAGCCTTGCTCTCAGGCGGCGTATCCTGCGTGCAGCCCGCCAGAAACAGCGACATTCCCAGGACGACGGCCAATACCAATGCCAATGTACGTTTCATTTCTTTTCCTCCTTAAATTCATTCCGTACCAGAGCGCGGAGGGCCTTCAGCCCATATCCCGCTCCTGTCCCTGCGCCGCGCCGGCGCGCTTTTCGGAGCCCCCAAAAAAGGCGTGCCGCCGCAACATGCGAATTCGACCAAAAGCCAAAGAGCGCAGAGCTCTTTTAAGCTTTTTGCCGGCGTGGAAGCGGCCCCTGCCCCTCGTTCGGGCAGAATAGGTTTTTTGTCCAATAATGTGAAATTTTTCACCTTCTGTTTTCACAATAATGACCGAATCTGATTTACATAATTTTACAAATTCGCTGAAAAACTGGGGGCTTGCTTTCCGAGCGTGAATCCATTATAATGGGTGCAATCAATCTTTTGAATACGAAAAGGGACAGATAACATGCAAAAACAACCATCATTGCCGCCGGAGGTCAAATTCTGCCGGCTGGAGCTCCCGCCGGAGTTTCCCATCATGCTGATGCCGGAGGACAAATGGTACTCCTCTTTGCAGGCCGGCGTTATGCTGCATTTTCACAACTGCCTTCAGGTGGGATACTGTGAGGAGGGCCAGGGCTACACGATGATTGACGGCGTGCTCTACCCCTACGGGAAGAGCTCCGTATCCATCATCCCGGCCAAATCCCCCCATTTCTGCACCAGCCAGCACAATGTTGTCAGCCACTGGAAATGGCTCTATCTCGACCCGCTGGGGCTGCAGCCGCGCACGGACCACAGCAAGGAAAACGCCCTGCTGGCCGTCTTATACGGCAGGGACAAGCTGTCTCACACTATAAGCTGGTCGGATAATCCTCAAATTATTCAGATCGTCCAGAGCATCATCCTTGAGCTGGAGGGGTGCGAACAGGGATACCATACGGCGGTGCGTGGGCTGGTCCAGGCCCTTTCCGCCATTCTGGTGCGCATCGCCTCCAACGCCGCCCCGAAGGCCGAGGGCGGGCTGAGCACAACCCTGCAGCTGATCGCCCCGGCGGTGGAATACATCACCCTGCACTACACCGAGAGCATTACCGTGCCCCACCTGGCGGAGCTGTGCCATATCAGCCCCACCCACCTCCGGCGTATGTTCCGCCAGATCATGGACTGCTCCCCGCTGGAATACCTTCAGCTCACCCGCATGGAGGCCGCCTGCGCCCTGCTGACCCATACGGACATCTCCGTGCTGGAGGTGGGCAGCCGCGCGGGCTTTGCCACCGGCACCTGTTTCACCCGCCAATTCAAAAAGACCTTCGGCACCACCCCCGGCCAATGGCGGCTCCAGAAGGTGCGCCGCCGCCTTCAGGCCCCCTCGGAGCAAACATAGTGCGCCGCCGCGAAAGAGGGTCGGATATGCAGTTTTTTCGGTCTGTTTCCACACGCAAACTTCGGAGATCCCGCTTATAATGATAGTCGGGCTTGCGGCAGGGGGAATGAGCCCCTGCTTTCTCCGGCGTTTTGGGGCGCCGCCCCATGAGCAAACACAGAAAGGATGCGCATGATGGAACATCCATATCTTTTGATTCTGCGGCAGGAAAACGTGCCCGCGCTGGGCTGCACCGAACCGGCCGCCGCCGCCCTGGCCGTGGCCAAGGCCAGAGAGGCGCTGGGGCGTCCGGTGGAATCCCTGCGTCTGCTGGTCAGCGGAAACGTACTGAAAAACGCTATGGGCGTTGGCATTCCGGGCTCCCAGCAGCAGGGGCTGAAGGCTGCCGCCGCGCTGGCCCTGGCCGGGGGGCGGTCCGCCGACGGGCTGGAGGTGCTGAAAAGCCTGACCGAGGCCCAAAAAGACGAAGCCCGGCGGATCATGCAGACCAGCATCATACAGATCATGCTCGCCCCGCAGCCGGAGGCGCTGTACATCCGGGCGGAGTGCGCCGGAGGAGGGGAGCAGGCGGCGGCCGTCATTCTCCGCGAACACAGCCAGATTCACCGCGTGGAGCACAACGGCGCCGTCCTCTGGGAGGCCGGGAACTCACCCCCGGAATCGGATGGCGCACCAGACCACAGCGCGCTGGAGCTATCCGAAATCTGGAGCTTTGTCCACAGCGTTCCCTGCGGCCAGCTGGAATTTCTGCGCAGCGGGATCGCCATGAACCAGGCCATTGCCCGCGAGGGCCTGCGCCGCCGGTACGGCCTCGGCCTGGGCCGGATGCTGTACGGCAAGGCGGATAAAACCCGGGACGCCGCGGCGCTCGCCGTCGCCCAGGCCGTGTCGGCGGCGGACGCCCGAATGGCAGGCTGTCCCCTGCCCGTGATGAGCACCGCGGGCAGCGGCAATCAGGGCATCGCCACCATTCTGCCGGCCGTGTTCTTTGCCCAACAGCTGGGGGCGGAGGAAGAGCACGTCCTGCGGGCCGTGGCCCTGAGCCAGCTGGTCACCCTCTATGCAAAGCAGTACACCGGGCGGCTGTCCTGCCTGTGCGGCGCGGCAAACGCCGCCGCCATGGGCACGGCCTGCGCGGCGGTCTACCTGCAGGGCGGCGGGTTCGACGCCATGGAGCGCGCCATCCAGAACATGGCCGCGGATACCGCCGGGGTCATCTGCGACGGGGCTAAGCCGGGCTGCGCCCTCAAGCTGGCCACCGGCCTGCAATCCGCCTTCCGGGCAGCCGCGCTGGCGGTGGACGGAATCTGCGTATCCGGCTCCGAGGGCATTGTGCATCAGAACGCGGGGCAGACCATCCGCAACATCGGCAGGCTGTGCACCGAGGGGATGAATTCCACCGACCCGGTTATCCTGCAAATGATGCTGGCCAAGCAGACCGTCCTCCAGGGCCAGGCCGGACGGTGAAGCCGCGGGACCCCGCGGCCCGGCTCAGCCGGAGGCCCCGTCCGGAGGGCGGACCTCTCAATCACTCCATTCTCAAAAAAGCCGGGAGGCAGTGGTTCCCCCACTGCCTCCCGGCTTTTCCGTTCCATCCGCCCCCCAGGGCCCGTTTTCTGTCCGCGTTCCCTTCCGGCCCTACCGGCGGTCCGCCCTGTCGGCCTCAAGAGAATACTCCCGCATGAAATTGTAGAAGATCTGCTCCGTAGGCGTCATGGCGTTCTTAGACTGGCGGACCAGTACCAGAGGAATCTGAATGTCCTCCTCCAGCGGGATGATTTTCAGCCCGTTCAGATTATAGTACCGAAGGGCGTGGTCCATGTAGAGCATGCCCACCTGCCGGATGGGCAGCAGAGAGAGCAGCGGTTCCGGAAAATGGTCCTGAAACGCGATCTCCGGTTCAAACCCAAACCGGTAGCACGCCTGTGTGGCGATGCGCAGCATCTGCGTATGCTTGCAGGAAAACGCCATGGGCATTCCCTTTAGATCCAGGACGGAGATCCGGCTGCATCCGGCCAGCGGATGCGCGTCCGGCACCACCAGGGCCAGCCGGTCCTCCACCAGGTTCAGCACCTGGTATTTGCTCAGATCGATGCCGTCGTCGTACAAAATGCCGAAATTACACTCTCCGCTCTCCAGCGTGTCCCAGATGTTCCAGTTGGGCAGGTGCTTGGTCTGGAGGTTCAGCTGGGGGTATTTTCCCTTGAACGCAAGAATGGACGGCAGCGTGTCGTAGTGCATGGACAGGCAGTGCATGCTGATGGTCAGGCTCTGGCCGGAGTTCTGCACACAGGCCTGCATATCCCGCTGCATCCTGTCGTAGCTGTTGACAAGCTTTTGCGCATAGCCCAGAAAGATCACCCCGGTGGAGGTGAGCGTCACCTTGCGGCGGCTGCGGTTGAGCAGCTGAGTTCCCACCTCCCGCTCGATGGCCGCCACATGCTTGGAAATGGAGGACTGTGAGATACTGCACTTGACCGCCGCCTCGGAAAAGCTCTCATACGTGGCGACGGCAATGAAATAGCGCATCTGTTCAATGGTCATAGGCGTTCCTCTCCAGAGCACATCGCATTCAAATTTGGAATGTGATTCCGTTGTGGAATACAGTATAGCACAAATTGAATTGCTTATAAATCGACAATATGCTATAAAATACGTGTGCATTCCCAGATAGGTGTGTGCAATATGCAAAATTCCGCAAGAGCAAGAATTCTTTTTTAGAAATTATTGGAGGGGGAATGATATGGACTATCAGCACATTGCTCTGGAGCGGCGGAAGGGCGTCGCAACAATCTGGCTGGCCCATCCCGAAAAACGCAACCCATTGGGGAACCCGGTCAAGCTGGAGCTCATGGACGCGCTGTCCGCCTGTGAGCAGGACAGCGCCGTCCGGGCGGTGGTGCTGCGGGGCCGGGACCGGATGTTCAGCGCCGGCGGGGACATGGCCGCCATGCGGGAGCGGCTGGAACGCAACGAATTTGCCACTCAAACCAGCTGTGAGCTGGGCGGCCGGCTCAACCGGCAGCTGCTGTCCCTGAAAAAGCCCACCATCGCCGTGGTGGAGGGGGCGGCGGCGGGCAGCGGGCTCTGTCTGGCGCTGAGCTGCGACTTCCAGATCGTGGCGGAGGACGCCAAAATGGTGTTCGCCTTTGTGAACATCGGATATGTCCCGGACTCCGGCGCCTCCCTGCTGGTGGCCCGGGCGGTGGGGACGGCACGGGCCAAGCTGCTGCTGATGTCCGGGCAGAAGTTCACCGGCCGCCAGGCGGCGGACTGGGGGCTGATGACCCAGGCGGTTCCCCAGCAGCAGATCGACGGCGTGCTGGCGGACTATCTCCAGCTGTACGCCAACGGCCCCACCCTGGCCTACGGCTGCGCCAAGGAGGCGCTCAACAGCGTGCTGTACCCGCAATTCGACGCGCTCACTCAGCTGGAAATCCTTTTCCAGTCCCAGTGCGAGCACTCCCGGGACCACCGGGAGGCGGTATACGCCTTTTTTGAAAAGCGGACGCCGGAATTTCGCGGAAACTGACTACATTTCAGAAGGGAGAACTGCATTATGGCCGCAATATTTGAAGGCGTTAAAGTCATTGACTTTACCGCTCACGTGTCCGGTCCGGCCTGCACGGCCGCCCTGGCCGACCTGGGCGCGGAGGTCATCAAAATCGAACCGCCCGTCACCGGCGAGGCCACCCGCGCACTCTACCCCCGGCTGGACGGGCAGGCGCTGACCTATCTTTGGAACAACCGGGGAAAGAAAAGCGTCACCATCGACATGAAGGACCCGGAGGGCATCTCCGCTGTGAAGGAGCTCATCAAAACCGCCGACGTGGTGGTGGAAAACTTCCGCCCCGGTGTGATGAAAAAGTTCGGCCTCGACTATGACGAGGTGGCAAAATTTGCCCCGGGGGTGGTCTACTGCTCCATCTCCGCCTTCGGCCAGTATGGGCCCGACGCCATGGGAGCCGGGTTCGATATTCTGGTACAGGCCCGCAGCGGCATCATGGACCTCACCGGCGAGCCAGACGGCACGCCTACCAAGTGCGGAATCGTGCTGGCCGACATGGTGGCCAGCAAGGATACCTTCGGCGCCATTGCCGCCGCGCTCTACCACAAGGCCAAAACCGGCGAGGGCCAGTACGTGGACGTGTCCATGCTGGACTGCGTGGCCAGCATGAACCTGTATCTGGACCATGCCCTGATGCTGGGCAGGGACCCCCAGCGCCAGGGCCGCCACCACCTCAGCCTGGCCCCCTACGGCATCTTTGAGGGGAAAAACAGCCAGTTTATCGTGCTGGCCGCCTTCACCGACAAGCACTGGGCCGCCCTGTGCCGGGACATTCTGAACAGGCCGGAGCTGGTGGACGACCCCCGCTTTGTCACCGGGGCGGACCGCATCGAGCACAAGCTGGAGGCCGCGGAATATATTGAGAACTGGCTCAAGCAGTTCGACGACATTGCCGAGGCCATCTCCATCATCTCCGCCAACGGCCTGGTGGCCAGCAAAATCAGCTCCACCAGAGAGGCGGCGCAGGACCCGCAGCTCATCGCCCACGGTGGCATCACGGAGATAGAGGCCATGCCCAGCATGACCAATACCACCAGCTTCAAGGCACGGGGTCCCTGGATCAAGTTCAGCAAGACCCCCGCCGTTATGCGCCGCGCCAGCGAGCTGGGCGAGTACAACCACCAGGTTCTGGAACGCGCGGGCCTGTCCCCCGAGCAGGTGGACGCCATGCAGGAGCGCTGGCGCCAGGCCCGGGCAAAGCGGTAAAGGAGGACACGCAATGAAAACAAGTTTCCATCTGCTCACCCCGGAACAGCAGGATCTGCGGCTGATGGTGCGGGAGTTTGCCGACAGAGAGATCATCCCCGCCGCCAAGGAGCTGGACGTCACCGGCGGCTTCCCCACGGAGCTGTACCGCAAGGCCTTCGAGATGGGCCTCACCACCATGACCCTGCCCGAGAAGTACGGCGGGATGGGGCTGGACATCTTCACCTACAGCCTGCTGAAGGAGGAGATCGCCCGGGGCGACGCCGGATTTGCCGGGGCGGTGGCCGGCAGCTTCATGGGCAGCCTGCCCGCCCTGCTGTGCGGCACGGACGGCCAGAAGAACATGGTGGCCGATTGCCTCAACAGCGGCGGAATCATGGCCTTTGCCCTCACCGAGCCGGAGTCCGGCTCCGACTCCGCCAACATGCGCACCACCTACACCGTTGACGGCGACAGCGTGATCCTCAACGGCCGCAAGTGCTTCATCTCCAACGGCGGCGTGGCCGACTTGATCCAGGTGTGGGCCACCAGGGACCGCTCTCTGGGGAGCGCCGGCATCTCCTGCTTCCTGGTGGACATGAAAACGCCGGGGGTGAGCGTGGGCAGGCACGAGGATAAAATGGGCTACCGCACCTCCGCCACCACCGACATCGTGTTTGAGGACGCCCGCATCCCCAAGCGGAACATGATCGGCGGCGAGGGCGAGGGCATGGCCATCATGAACAAGGCCCTCAACCGCACCCGGCCCACCGCCGGGGCCGGCGCCATCGGCAACGCCCAGTACGCCTATGAGGTCGCGGCGGAATACAGCAAGGTGCGCACCTCCTTCGGCGGCAGGCCCATCCGGAAATTCCAGGGCGTGGCCTTTATGGTGGCCGACATGTACACACAGCTGGAGGCCGCCCGCCAGCTGGTATGGTACGCCTGCCGCTGCGCCGACGCCGGCATTGTGGACCGCAAGCTGTTCTCCGCCGCCAAGTGCTTCGCCGCCGACGTGGGCATGAAGGTGTGTGAGGACGCCATCCAGGTTATGGGCGGGTACGGATACAGCCGGGAGTACCCGGTGGAAAAGCGCTTCCGGGACGCCAAGCTCTACCAGATTTTCGAGGGCACCAACCAGATTCAGCGGGTTATCATCAACAGCGACCTGTGTAAGGACTGAGTTCCTTCCGCGGGACAAGCGTTCAGAGAAAGGGATGTGAACTATGGAAAAAAACTCCGGCGCCGCGCAGAAAAATCTGATTCACACCGGCATTGCCCTGGCCATCTACCTGATTTTCAAGTTCCTGCTCCCCGCCCCCGCCCCCATCACGGCGGACGGCATGGAGGTGATCGGCATTCTGATTCTGGCCACCTACCTCTGGGTCGCCGTAGGCACCGGATGGACCAGCGTGCTGACCATATGCCTGATGGGCCTGACCAATTATATGAGCGCCACCGCCGCCATCAAGGGCGCCTTCGGCGACTGGATGTTCGCCTTCCTCATGGGCTGTATGCTGGTCAACGCCGTTCTGTCGGAGACCGGCCTGTCCCGCCGCATCGCCATGTGGTTCATCACCCGCAGGTTTGTCAACGGCCGGCCCTATATGATCATCGGGATGTTCTTCGTCGCCATGTTTGTGCTGGGGCTGTTCATGACATCCTCCGCCACCTGCGTGATGTTCCTGGCCCTGGCCAAGGAGATGCTGGACACCTGCGGCTACGACCGGAAGGACCGCTTCTCCCAATTCCTGTTCTGCTGCATCGCCTGGATCACCATCGCCGGCAACGGCATGACCGCCATCGGCCACGGCAACTTCATCACCGGCATGGGCTGGGTGGCGGAGGCCTTCGGCCTTGAGATCAGCATCGCCCAGTCCGCCGCCATCGGCTGCGCCGTCGGCGTGGTGTGGATCATCCTGCTGGTGCTCATCATGAAGTACATCTATAAGATGGACGCCTCCGGCCTGGTGAAGCTGGATATCGACGAGCTGCGGGCCAGCATGCCCAAAATGTCCAGGCAGGAAAAGTTTGCCGCCCTCTGCTTTGGCCTGGTGGTGTTCTGCTGGGTGGCCGCTGACATCACCAAGCCCATCCCCTTCCTGAGCCAAACGGTGGGGGCCTTCTGTAAGAGCATGGGCTCCGCCCTGCCCATCCTGCTGTGCGTGTGCGTCATGTGCGTGATCCCCGTGGACGGCAAGCCCCTGATGAGCTTCAACGCCATGACGAAAAAGATCGCCTGGCAGAGCTGCATGATGATCGGCACGGTGCGCATGCTGGGCACTGTGGTGGCCGACGAGGAACTGGGCATCACCCCCTGGATTCAGCAGACCTTCGGCCCCATCATTCAGGGAATGCCCGCCCTGGTGTTCATGGTGGTGTGCGTAGCCGCCGTACTGCTGCTCACCAACTTCGTGTCCAACAGCATCGCCATGGTGCTGTTCAAGGTGGCCGCGCCGCTGGCCCTGCTGGTGCCCGGCATCAACGGCCCCGCCCTGGGCGTGGTCATGATCTGCGCGGCGCACTACGCCATGTGGACGCCGGGCTGTACCACCACCACCTCCTTCGTGGTGGGCAGCGGCGACGTGGACGGCGGCTTCATGGTAAAGCACGGCCTGGTCCCCATGGTCGCGGCCCTGCTGGTTCTCATCACCGTAGGCTACGGAGTCGGCTGCCTGGTGTTCTGAGCCCCCTCCCGAACAACCCCGGCGCGGGGGCCCCGAGCCGGCCCCCGCGCCCACAGATACAGAAAGGATGCGTTCCATGAATACCCGTATTACACAGCTTTTCGGCATCAAATACCCCATCATCCAGGGCGGCATGCAGTGGCTGGCCACGGCGGAATTTGCCGCCGCCGTCTCCAATGCCGGCGGGCTGGGCATCATCAACGCCACCCGGTTCCAGGACAAGGACGGGCTGGTGGCGGAGATCCGCCGGATGAAGGAGCTGACGGACAAGCCCTTCGCCGTCAATATCTCCATGCTCCCCCACAAGGACTACAAGGACAATACGGACGCCTATTTTCAGGCCGTCATCGAGGGCGGCGCACCCATTGTGGAGACCTCCGGCCGGAAGCCGGAGGAGTATATCCGGCTGTGCCACGACCACGGAATCAAGCTGATGCACAAGGTCCCCGCCGTGCGCTACGCCAAATCCGTTGAAAAGCTGGGCGTGGACGCCGTCACCATCGTGGGCTTCGAATGCGCGGGCCATCCGGGCATGGACGACGTGTCCACCATGGCCCTGATCCCCAAGGCGCGGGACGAGCTGTCCATCCCGGTGATCGCCGGGGGCGGCATCGCGGACAGCCGGGGCTTCGTCGCCGCGCTGGCCCTGGGCGCCGAGGGCGTGGTCATGGGCACACGCTTCGTGGCCACCAAGGAGTGCCCCGTCCACGAAAACTTCAAACAGCGGCTGCTGGATACCCAGGAGCACGGCACCATGCTGGTGCAGCGTTCGCTGCGCAACGCCAACCGGGTGTGCAAAAACGCCACCGCCGCCAAAACCCTGGAGATGGAAAACGCCGGGGCCACGCTGGACCAGCTGCTCCCCGTCATCAGCGGCAAAAACCAGCGCCGGTGCTATGAGACCGGAGATGTGGAGGGCTGCCTGTTCCCCATCGGCCAGTGCAGCGGCGTCATCTACGACATCAAAACGGTCCAGGAGGTGCTGGATGAAATCGTCTCCGGCAGCGAAAAGGCTCTGGAGCGCCTGCGCAGCGCCCTGAACTGACCGTCCGCCCACCCTGTACAGGAGGGATATCTATGGACCCCGCCGTAATCACCCTGCTGATTCTTATCGGCTGCATCGTTTTGTTCCTCACCGGATGGTTCCCCAGCGCGGCTACCGCCGTTTTGGGCTGCGTTCTCTTCGCCCTCACCGGGGTATGCAGCTTCTCCAAGGCCTTCTCCGGCTTTTCCAGCAGCACCACCATCATGGTAGCCGGCATGCTGGTAATTGGCGACGCCATGTTTCAGTCCGGCCTGGCCTCCACCCTCAGCCGCATCATCATCCGGGTGGGGGCCAACAGCGAGCGCAGGTTCCTCACCGCGGGCATCCTGCTCTCCGCCGTCCTGTCCGCCTTCATGTCCAACATGGCAATCATCGCCATGTTTCTGGCCATCGTCAACACAGTGTGCCGGGGCTCTGAGCATATGCACCTCAAGCGCCTGTGCATGCCCGTGGCCATGGGCGCCATGTTCGGCGGCGTGTGCACCCTGATGGGGAGCACTCCCCAGCTGCAGGTGCAGAATCTGCTGGAGGGCACCTGCGGCATGTCCCTGCGGCCCTTTGACTACACGCCGGTGGGAGTCATTCTCACCCTGGCCTTTTTGGCCTATGTGCACCTGTTCTGGTACCCCTTGAGCCGGAAGCTGTGGGCCGACGGCGGCAGCGGCGCGGACCAGGAGCAGCTGGACAGCTACACTGCGCGGCAGGCCGCCATCGACAGCGCGGCAGGCGCGGGAGGCAAATCCCATGCGGACAAGCGGATCATCATGGCGGCCATTATGGCGCTGGTCATCGTGCTGTTCATCACTGAGATCGTCAGCACCGCGATGGCGGCGGTGATCGGCGCGCTGCTCTGCCTGGTATTCCGGTGCACCACAGAGCGGTCCGTGCTGAAAAACATGGACTGGGCCGTGCTGATCCGGCTGGCGGGCTGTCTCGGTCTGGCCGCGGGCATCGGGGAGAGCGGCTGCGACGAGCTGATCGCAAACGGCCTCATCGCCTTCCTCGGCAGCGAGATTCACCCTATGGCGCTGCTGGTGTCCGCCGCGCTCCTGTCCGTCGTGGTCAGCAATTTTATCTCCAACTCCACCGCCGTCATCATCGTCCTCACGCCGGTGCTAGCCCTGTGCAACCACATGGGCTTCAGCCCCATCCCCTTTGGCCTGGCGGTGTGCTACGGCGCCAATCTGGCCTTCGCCACCCCGCTGGCCAGCGCCCAGATCGGCGTCACCATGATTGCGGGCTATCAGTTCCAGGATTATTTCAAGGTCAACGTCCTTTTGGAGCTCCTCATCGTCCTGCTGACCGCCATCTTTGTCCCCCTGTTTTTCCCGTTTTCCGCCTGACCGGAAAACAGCCCCTCCCCCAGCGGTTCCGGCCGGTTTGACATGCCCCGCCTGTTCAAACCGGCCGGAACCGTTCAACTTGTATTCACAGCCGGAGCCAAACGAAGCATGGCGGAACGGGACTCGCCCGGGCGGCGGCCCGAGGCCGGGAATACGGGTTCTCAGCGCAGCGTTTGAAACCAGGCCCGGTTGTGGAGCACCGCCGGATCGCCGGGCTTGCAGGCCGCGGCCAGCTCGTTGAACTCCTCCGCCCGCTTCTGGTCGCCCAGACGGCTGTAGCAGACGCACAGCTGAATACAGGGCAGATAGCCGTAGCAGTCCGGCGAGACAAAACCGCCCCGCCGGTCGTCCCTGGCGCAGGTCAGGGCCAGGGCGTACCAATAGGCGGCCTGGCCGTACCGCTCCCGCCGGAAGAACCAGTGGCCCAGCTCACAACACGCCTCCGCCCGGGGGCGGTCGTAGGCAAACGAGCGGAACAGCGCCGCCAGCGCCGCCTCAGGCTGGCCCAGCCGCTCCCGGCAGCAGGCGCAGCAGCGGCAGGCGTCAAGGTTGTTCTCCACCCAGCCCCGGCCCTCCGCCAGAAACGCCTCAAAGACCGTCAGGGCCTCCTCCCAGCGCTGGTGGTCCAGCAGCTCCCGCCCATAATAGAACTGCTGCCGGGGGTCCAGCTCCTCCCCCCGGTCCAGAAGGGCCCGGTAGATCCGCAGGTTGCGGTCCGGGTCGCCGGGGCGGGCCTTGCGGTGGGCGACGGCAAAGTCCGCGTAGTATACCGGCCCGGCGGGGGCAATCGCCTCGTGGACCGCCCCCTCCCAGCGCATCCCGGCGTCCGTTTTGATCAGGCGCTCCCGAAAGCAGGTAAATGTGACCCGCCCGCTCTCGTCAAAACCGGTGTGATAGGGGGCCATGACCACTGAGACGGCGGGGTCCAGGGTCTTTTTCAGCTCCAGAAAGGCGTCCCGGTCCTCCAGCACATCGTCCGCGTCCAGCCACATGCAGTAGTCCATGGACGCGTGGGCAAAGGATTCGTTCCGGGCGGCGGAAAAGTCATCCCGCCAGAGGAAGTCGAAGATCAGGTCGGTGAACCGGGCGGCGATCTCACGGGTGCGGTCGGTGGAGCCGGTGTCCACAACGACGATCTCGTCCACCAGCCCCGCCGCGCGCTCAAGGCACCGCCCCAGCACCTCCTCTTCGTTTTTCACGATCATGCAAAGGCTGACGCTTACCATGCGCTGACCTCCTTACAGAATTCCATATCGCGGGGGAGGCGCTCCGAAAAGCGCCTCCCCCTTTTTGGGTCCGGGCGGCCGTCAGGCCAGCCGGATGATGGTCAGCGAGGCCCCCGCGCCGCCGCCCACCAGGACGGCTGTCCCGGCCACGGCGGCCGGGTAGAGCTGGAGGGTGACGGTGGAATTTGCAGGCAGGGTGACCTTGATCTGATTCTCAAAGTGAGAGGTGGACACCACCGGGGCAATGGTGGAGGCGGTGTTGTTGACGCCGTTGATCACCAGGCGGGTCCCCAGCAGCAGGGACAGGGTGGTATTCACGTGGTAGGAGATCTGATAGGTGCCCGCCGTGGCCACGGTGAACACCGTGCTCCCGGCGTTGGCGGTGATGTCCGGAGACAGCACCTGGGCGTTGGGCAGGGAAACCGCCGCGCCTCCCAGCGGCACCAGAATGGTGCTTCCCTGGGTGTTGGCGGCAAATCCGGCGGTGGCGGTGGGATTGGGACCGGCCGCGCCGGTGGGGCCGGTGGGGCCGGTGGCTCCAACGGCGCCCGCCGCGCCGTCCGGGCCAGTGGGTCCGGTGGCTCCGGGGGACCCGTCCGGGCCGGTGGGCCCGGTGGGTCCGG
>ERZ808051.317-NODE-317-length-58660-cov-6.758496_pt1 | contig 58660 bp, 49 predicted proteins | sample MGYA00380199_ERZ808051 | MGnify/ENA primary metagenome ERZ808051 (study PRJEB31490, sample SAMN06133391) | mouse gut metagenome | isolation source: J11 | host: mice | place: China: Chengdu | collected 2015-05 ... | reverse complement strand
GGTCCTTCAAATAGGCGTCCACCACCGCCTCGTCCCGGCAGATCCAGTCCGCCGTGGTGCGGTTGGGGGCGAACTGCCGGTTGTACGCCCCCAGGGACAGCCGGTCCACCAGGGGGCTCACCGTCTCCGGCCCCCTGCACGCGCAGATGGCGGAGGCCACCGCCTTCCCCGCCGCCACCAGGGCGGGCTTCTCCTGCCCCGTGCCGGACAGGATGCAGCCGTCCACCGTGCCGGGGTAGGAGCACAGATAGGTCCGGGCCAGGAAGGAGCCCATGGAGTGGCCCAGCAGGAAGTAGGGGATGCCGGGGTGCTTCTCCCCGCACAGCCGCCGCAGCTTCCTCACGTCGGCGGTAACCAGCGTCCAGCCGTTCTTTTTGCCGAAATAGCCGTATTTGCCGTCGTCCACCGTTTTGCCGTGGCCCAGGTGGTCCCCGCCGCACACCACAAACCCACGGTCCGCCAGATACCGGGCAAAGTGATCGTACCGCCCGGCGTATTCCGCCACGCCGTGGATAATCTGCACCACCGCCTTCGGCGCGCCCTCCGGGGTCCACAGGCAGGCGTGGCACTTGTGCACGCCGTCCTGAGAGGGAAAGGTAAATTCTGCAAATCCCGTCATATTTTGTTCACCCTATCTCTGTCATTGTGTGATATAATCAGTTTAATATGCCCCGCCCCGTTTGTCAATTGACGAAAGGCCCGAGACGCACAAAAGGAGTACCGCTATGAAAAAAATGATGTCCCGTCTGATCTCCGCGCTTCTGGCGCTGGTCCTGCTGGCCGCCCCGGCCTCCGCCCTCACGGTGGAGCAGGCCCTGGAGCTGCTGGAGGAAAACTATTACTACGAGATCCCCCAGGAGGCCTACGGCGCCGCCACCGTAGACGAGCTGATCCGGATTCTGGGCGACCCGTATACCGAGTACATGACGGCCGAGCAGTACCAGGAGTTCCTGGACCTGGTGGAGAGCACCGTGGACCTGGTGGGCATCGGCGTGTCCGTCCGCTTCACCGGCCAGGGAATTCTGGTGGACGGCGTGATCAGCGGCGGCGCGGCCCAGGAGGCGGATCTCCGGTCCGGCGACCTGATCGTCGCCGTTGACGGGGTTTCCTGCGTCCCCGCCGGAGAGGAGCACCGGGATCTGCTGCTGGGCGAAGAGGGCGCCCCGGTGACCATCACCGTCCTGCGGGACGGCGCCGCCCGGGACTATACCCTGTCCCGCAGGGCGGTGCACATCCCCAACACCCAGATCTCCCTGCTGGAGGGAGGCGTGGGCTATGTGGACTGCGACAGCTTCGGCACCGACACCGGGGCGCTGTTCCTCCAGGGCCTCCAGGAGTACGACAGCCAGGTGAACTGCTGGATCATTGACCTGCGGGGCAACTCCGGCGGCTACACCGCCTCCGCCCTGGATATGCTGGGCGCGCTGGACGGCCAGGGCTGCTACCTCTACTTCGAGGACAGCGAGGGCAATGTATACCCCAACCTCACCTATACGGAGACTGTCACGGACAAGCCGGTGATCGTCCTCACCGACGGCGGCAGCGCCAGCGCCTCCGAGCTGCTGGCCGCCGGCGTGCGGGATACGGGCCGGGGCCTCACCGTGGGCGGCCGCACCTACGGCAAGGGGGTGGCCCAGGTGATGCTGGACGAGGAGACGGACCCCGATTACTTTGACGGCGACAGCCTGAAAATCACCATCTACCGCTTCTACTCCGCCGCGGGCACCACCACCGACCTGGTGGGCGTCATCCCCACCCTGATGGTGGACGACCGGTATACCGCCGCCGTGGCCGCCGCCCTTTCCGGCGGCAGCGAGGACGCCTCCATCCTGTGTCTGGTCGCCGGCGGCCACGCCTACTACGTGGACCCGGAGGCGGACCCGGAGGTGCTGTCCGCGCTGCTGGAGGCCGTGCCGCCCCAGGTGCTGGTGTTCTTCCGGTGGGATGCCGGCGGCACCTTCCAGCAGTTCACCCCCGCCCAGGCGGCGGAGATGCTGAACCTGGAGCTGGAAAACCGCTGGTTCAGCGACGTAGACGACAGCCCCTACGCGGGGGCCATCAACACCCTGGGCTCCTACCTCCTGCTCAACGGCACCTCCACCGGCGTGTTCAGCCCCCGGAACCAGCTCACCCGGGCCCAGCTGTGCACCATGCTGGCCCGAATCCTCAACGTGGGCTACGACGGCCCCAGCCAGTTCAGCGACGTGGCGGAGGACGCCTGGTACGCCCGGGGGGTCAACGCCATGGCGGAGCTAGGTCTGGTGAACGGCGTGGGCGGCGGCCGGTTTGATCCGGACAGCCCCGTCACCCAGCAGCAGTTCCTCACCATCCTGGGCCGCGCCGCCCGATACCTCAATGTGGCGCTGGACGCCTACGGCGACGCCGTGGACGCCCTGGAGGGCGACCTGCCCCTGAGCGCCGCCATGATGCTGGCCCCCTACGCGGACTGGGCCAAAACCAGCGTGGCCGTGCTGGTCTGGGGGGTGGAGAACGGGCTGAACGGCCGGGGCGACCTGCTGTTCGCCCCGCTGGACCAGCTGAGCCCCTCCGAGCCCATCCTCCGGGAGCAGGCCGCCGCCGGACTGTACGAAGTGCTGTACGGCCTGAGCATTCTCCCCTGACCGGCTGATCCAGCCCCAGCGCTTTATCACAAAAGGAGGTCCCCGCCCATGGGCACCCTGCTCCACATCTGCTGCGCCCCCTGCTCCGTGGCCTGCGTCAGGATGATGCGGGAGGAGGGGGTGGAGCCCGCCGGCTTCTGGTACAACCCCAATATCCACCCCTATTTGGAATATAAGGCCCGGCGGGACACCCTCCGGCAGTATGCCCGGGATATCGGCCTGGAGCTGGTGGAGGAGGATTTCTACGGCCTGCGGCAGTTCACCGCCGCCGTGGCCCAGGACTGCGAGCGCCGCTGCGGCTACTGCTACGCCTGCCGGATGGAGCGCACCGCCCAATACGCCGCCGAAAACGGGTTTGCGCGCTTCTCCACCACCCTGCTCGTGTCCCCCTACCAGGACCGGGAGCGGATCTGCGCCGCGGGGGCCGCGGCGGGGAGAAAATACGGGGTGGAGTTTGTCCCCTACGACTTCCGCCCCCGGTTCCGGGAGGGCCAGGAGGAGGCCCGGTCCCTGGGGCTGTACATGCAGAAATACTGCGGCTGCGTGTACAGCGAGGAGGAGCGCTTCTCCAACCGGCGGAAGAAGGAACTCCACAGGCTGCACAAGGCCCAGGGAGGAGGGGCCGCCCCATGCTGAAGGAGGGCGGCCTCTATCCCGCCGTCATCGGCGGGTACGCCAGCGGCGGCGAGGGCGTGGCCCGGATCGAGGGCATGGCGGTGTTCGTCAAGGGGGGCCTGCGGGGGGAGCGGGCCCAGGTCCGCATCGAGCACGTGGGCCACAGCGCCGCCTGGGCGCACATTGAAGCGCTGCCGGAGCCCTCTCCCGCCCGGGTCCAGCCGGACTGCCCCTATTACGGCGCCTGCGGCGGCTGCCAGTTCCGCCACATGACCTACGCCGAGGAGCTGGAGGCCAAGCGCCGGCGGGTGGAGGACGCCCTGGGGCGCATCGGCGGGGCGGACATCCCCGTTTCCGTCATACACGGGGCGGAACATACCCTCCGTTATCGGAACAAGGTCCAGTTCCCCGTGGCGGAGGGAGCGGTGGGCTACTACCGGGGCCGCACCCACAGCGTGGTGGACATTGCCGACTGCCTGCTCCAGCCGGAGGAGGATACCCTGTGCCGCGCCGCTTTCAAGGGCTGGATGGAGCGGTTCCGCGTCCCCGCCTACGACGAAAAAACGGGCCGGGGGCTGGTCCGGCACCTGTTCCTGCGCACCAGCAGCCGGGGGGAGGTCCTGTGCTGCGCGGCGGTCAACGGAACGTCCCTCCCCCATGAAAAGGAGCTGGTGGACGCCCTGCGGGGGGCCGTTCCCACCCTGGCCGGGGTGGTCCTGTCCGCCAACACCCGCCGGACCAACGTGATCCTGGGGGACGCCTTCCGCACCCTGTGGGGCCGGGACTGGCTGGAGGAAACCCTGTGCGGCCACACCTTCCGCCTGTCAACCCCCTCCTTTTTCCAGGTGAACCGGGCTCAGACGGAGACGCTCTACCGCCGGGCGCTGGAGTTCGCTGCCCTCACCGGGTCGGAGACGGTGGTGGAGCTGTACTGCGGCATCGGGACCATCAGCCTGACCCTGGCCCCCCGGGCGGGTCGGGTAATCGGGGTGGAGGTGGTCCCCCAGGCGGTGGACGACGCCCGGGAGAACGCCCGCCGCAACGGCCTGGACCACAAGGTCCGCTTCCACTGCGGCGACGCGGGGGAGCTGGCCGCCCGGCTGGACCGGGAGGGAGTCCGGCCGGACGTGGTGGTGGTGGACCCGCCCCGGAAGGGACTGGACCCGGCGGTCATCACCGCCGCCGCCCGCATGAATCCGGACCGGCTGGTATATGTGTCCTGCGACCCGGCCACCCTGGCCCGGGACGTGAAGCGGTTCTCCGCCCTGGGCTACACCCCGGTGCGGGCGGAAGCCGTGGACCTCTTCCCCCGCACCGCCCACGTGGAGACGGTGGCGCTGCTCTCCCGCAATCAGCCGGACGGCCGCGCAAACGCTTGCACATGACGGCATTGCCGGAGCCGGACACACAAGCGCGCCCCGGACCTTCTCAGGTCCGGGGCGCGCTCTGTCAGTCCAGCGCCAGCGACGCCGCCAGCAGCTTCTTCGTATAGGGGTGCCGGGGGTGGTCGTAGATCCGGTCCACGTCCCCCTCCTCCACAATCTCCCCCCCCGTCATCACCGCCACACGGCCGCACAGCTGGTACACCACCGCCAGATCGTGGGAGATGAACAGGTAGGACAGCCCCAGCTCCTCCTTCAGGTCCGCCAGCAGCTGCAAAATCTGGGCCTGCAGGGTCACGTCCAGAGCGGACACCGGCTCGTCCAGCACAATGAGCCTGCTGCCCTGAATCAGCGCGGCGGCAATGGCCACCCGCTGGCGCTGTCCGCCGGACAGCTGGGCGGGCTTTCGCGTCAGATGCTCCTCCTCCAGCCCCACCAGGGGGAGAAAGTCCAGCACCTTCCGGCGGCGCTCCGCCCTGTCCCTCATTCCGGCCGCCCGGAGGGGCTCCTCCAGAATCCACCCCACATGCTTGGCCGGGTTCAGTGACCCGTAGGGGTCCTGGAACACCATCTGGGGCCGGGGGTCCCCCACCTCCAGCGTGCCGGTGGTGTCCGTCACCATCCCCAGCACGCACTTGGCCAGGGTGGACTTGCCCGACCCGGACTCCCCCACGATGCCCAGGGCCTCGCCGGGGGCCAGGGTGACCGACACGTCCCGCAGCACCTGCCTGCGGCTCCGGCCCCGGCCGTACCAGCTGTTGAGGTGGTCAATGCGCACCATGGGCTGATCCATCCCCGCCGCCTCCTCTCAGCTTTTTCCGCGCCGGCCGGGAGGAGATCAGCAGCCTGGTGTACTCCTCCTTCGGGTGGTAAAACACCTCGTCCACCGGGCCGGACTCCACAATCCGCCCCCGCTTCATCACCACCACCCGGCTGCACAGGGCCTTCACCACCCCCAGGTCGTGGGAGATGAACAGGATGGCGGCGCCCTCCCGGCGGTTGATCTCCTTCAGCGTCTCCAGAATCTGGGCCTGGATGGTCACATCCAGGGCGGTGGTGGGCTCGTCGGCGATGAGCAGCCGGGGCCGCAGCACCAGCGCCGAGGCGATCATCGCCCGCTGGCGCATCCCGCCGGACAGCTGGTGGGGCCACTGGCGGTACACCGCCTCCGGCTCGGGCAGGCCCGCCAGGGCCATGGCCTCCAGGGCGCGGGCCTTCCGTTCCGCCCGGGACAGCTTCCCGTGGATGCGCAGGGACTCCTCCACCTGCGCCCCCACCCGCATGGTGGGGTTCAGGCTGGTCATGGGCTCCTGGAAGATGATGGACAGGTCCCGGCCCTGGTACTGCCGCAGCTCCTCCCGGGACAGGGCCAGCAGGTCGGTCCCCTCAAACAGGGCGGAGCCGCTCACCGTCACCTGCGAGCGCTGGATGAGGCCCATGAGGGCGTGGGCGGTCATGGACTTGCCCGACCCGGACTCCCCCACCACGCCCACAATCTCCCCCCGGTCCATCCGGAGGGAAAAGCGGTCCACGGCGGTAAAGGGGGCCCCCCGGTCGGTGAACACCACCGACAGGTCCCGAATATCCAGCATCATGACGCCGCCCCCATTCTGTCCCGGATGCCCTCGCCCACCAGGCCCACGCCCAGGATCAGCAGAATGACCACCGCCGCCGGAAATACCGTGCACCAGGGCAGGGTGAACAGCGCCCCCTGGGCGTCCTTGAGCATATAGCCCAGGCTGGGCTCCGTGGGGCGCACGCCGATGCCCAGATAGCTCATGGACGCCTCCGCCAGCACCGCGTTGTTGAAGCCGATGGTCAGCCCGGACAACAGGGTAGGCCAGGTGTTGGGCAGGATATGGACAAAGATGATCCGCAGGTCATGGACGCCCATGAGCCGGGCGGACTTGACAAAGTCCCGGTCCCGGTACTTGAGGAACTCCCCCCGGACCAGCCGGGCAAAGCTGGGGATGAACAGCACCCCCAGGGCCCCGATGACGTTGTACTTCCCCGGCCCGGTGACGGCCAGCACCACCAGCGCCAGCAGCACGCTGGGAAAGGCGGCGACGGCGTCGCACAGCCGCATGATCAGGGCGTCGGCGGGGCCGCCGTAATAGCCGCACAGCGCCCCGATGAGCATACCGCACACCGCCCCCACCGCCAGCACCGCCAGGGCGATGGCCAGGGTGGACCCCGCCCCCTCCAGGGTGCGGGAGAGGATATCCCGCCCGTAGGCGTCGCAGCCAAAGGGGTGGGCGGAGGAGGGCGGGGCGTTCCGGTCCGCCCCGCTCATGGCGGAGGGCTCAAAGGGCGTCCAGAAAAAGCCCACCGCGATAAAGGCCAGCATACACACCGTCAATATCACGCCGATTGTCAAATACCAGTTTTTTTGTTTCATGGCTATGTCCCTTCGATCCGGGGGTCCATCACCCGGTAGAGCAGGTCGGCCAGGAAGTTGCATCCCACCACCGCCGACGCCAGCAGCACCACAATGGCCTGCACCACCGGATAGTCCCGGTTGCCGATGGACGAGATCAGGATGCGGCCCAGGCCGGGTATGCCGAACACCTGCTCCACCACAATGGAGCCCGCCATGATGTCGCCGATGGCCATGGCCAGAAACGTCACCACCGGGATCATGGCGTTGCGCAGCACGTGCCGCCGCAGGGCGGAGCCCCGGCTGTTCCCCTTGCTGTAGGCGGTGCGGATGTAGTCCTGGCCCAATTCCCCCAGAATGGCCCCCCGCAGCAGCTTCACCGTCATGGCGCTCTTGGGCAGGGCCACCGCCAGAGCGGGGAATATCATGAAGCGCAGGTGGGGCCACAGCCCCGCCTTCAGGGGGACGTATTCCGGTTCAAACCAGTGGAGCACCAGGGCAAACAGGTACATCAGCCCGATGCCCAGCACGAAGTTGGGCACCGACATGGTCACCTGGGTGAGCACCGTCACCGCCCGGTCCACCAGCCCCCCCGGCCGCCGGGCGGCGATGAGCCCCAGGGGCAGGGAGATGGCCGCGATCAGCACAAAGGACACCGCCGCCAACACCATGGTCACGCCGATTTTGTCCCCCAGCAGCTGGGCCACCGTCATGTCGTACTTGTAGGACTGACCGAAGTCCCCGGAGACAAAGGCCGTCAGCCAGCTCCAGTACCGCTGCCAGACGGGCAGGTCCAGCCCGTGGCGGGCCCGGAACACCGCGATCTGTTCATCGGTGGCCTCCACCCCCAGCACGGAGCCGGTGGGGTCGCCGGGGATGATGGAAAAGGCGGCGAAGGCCAGCGCGCTCACCAGCAGCAGGGTGCCGAAGAGGAGCAGCACGCGCTTCAGCAGAGCTTTGCCCACAGCGGGCCCCCTCCTTTCTGTCAGGAAAAGGCGGGGCGGCCGCGGCCGTCCCGCCTTCTGTGGTCATTTGAGATAGATGGTGGACATGTCGATGACGTAGGTGCGGTAGAAGGTGAACCCCTCCAGCGCCGGCCTGGTGACCGTCAGCTCACAGGCGTCCTGAATCCACAGGCTGGCCGCCCGCTCATTGAGAATCTCCTCCGCCCGCTTGTACAGCCCGGTCTGCTCTTCGTCGTCGGTGGACGCCATGGCACGGGCCATCACGTCGTCATACTCCGGGTCGTGGAAGGCGATGAAGTTTTTGCGGTTGTCGCTCATGTAGCGCACCAGCATCTCCCGGGCGGTCATGTCGTCGGCGGCGATGCCGCACACCGTGGACTGGTAGTTCCGCCCCCGGTACACGTCGTCCACCCAGGTCTGCCACTCCACGGGGATCAGCTCGGCGGTGATGCCCACCGCTTTCAGCTGCTCGATAAGCACCTGGGCGGTGTCCATGTGCTGGGTGTAGTTGGAGGGGGCCGTGATGGTCATGCTGAACCCGTCGGGATAGCCCGCCTGGGCCAGCAGGTCCTTGGCCTTTTCCACGTCCTGCTTGTAGTTGTCCGCCAGCTCGGGCATGAAGTATTTGGTCTGGGCGGGGTACATGCTGGTGCCGGTGGCCACCCCCGCGCCGGAGCACACAAAGTCGATGATCTGGTCCACGTTGATGGCGTAGTACATGGCCTGACGGACCAGCTCGTTGTCAAAGGGCTCCACGGCGTTGTTCAGATACAGGGCCTGGACGATGTTCATGGTGTTCTGGTGGACGGTGAAGCCGTCCTCCACCTCGGCCAGCAGGGTGTTGGGGAGGTGGACCACCATGTCCAGGCTGCCCCCCTTCAGTCCGATGACCAGGGAGTTCACGTCGGGGATGATCTTGAAAGTGACCTGGTCCAGCCTGGCCGCCTTTTCCTGGTCCCAGTAGCCCTCGTACCGCTCCATCACCAGGTTGTCCTGGGGCGCGTAGGAGGTGAAGCGGAAGGGGCCGGTGCCCACCATGGTCTGGGTGATGGTGGGGCCGGAATCCTTGGGGATGATGGCGGCGGTGAGGGCGTTGATGAACTCGGTGCTGGGCTCGGCCAGGGTGACGGCCACGCGGCCGCCGTCCACGGCCTTGATTTCGGAGACATTAGAAAACGCCGAGACCAGAGGCGTTCCATCGTTCTCCGATCCGGCGCAGCGTTCCAGGGAATAGACCACATCCTCGACGGTGACGGCCTCTCCGTTGTGGAACGTCACGCCCTCCCGCAGGGTAAAGGTGTACGTTCTGCCATCCGCAGAGAGCTCATAGCCACTGGCGACGGCCGGAATCACCGAGCCGTCGGGGCTGGCCTTCACCAGTCCCTCGAAGATGTTGAACAGCACCTCCCGGACGCCGGCCGTGGCGGCCAGCTGGGGGTCGAGGCTGCTCAAATCCTGTGCGATACCTACCGTGACTGAGTTCCCTTCGGGTAACTCGCCCGATTGTGCAGCGGACGCCTCGCTCCCGCTGTCGCTCACGCTCACGCCCGCGGAGGGGGGAGAGGTGGGCTCCGTGTCTCCTGTACTGCATCCGTACAGTGAAACCGGCAGCATGGCAAGGGCGGCCAGCAGCAAAAGGGCCCGTTTGAAGTACTTGGGCATTTTGCTTCTTCCTTTCTACTGCATTTCTCGCAACTGTATTCAGTTGTCGGGGTATATTGTAGCACACCGGGCCGAAATTGCAAGAGGCAATTTCGGCCCGGCGCCGATCTATCCCGCTTCCCTTTGCTCCGCGCAGTGCTGGGTGCAGCCGGCGCAGCCGTGGCCGCAGGCCCACAGCCGTTCCGCCGTCTCGTCCCAGGCGGCGGCGTAGCCGTCGCACTTGGCGCACAGGTGCTCCGCCGTCTCCGGGGACTGGAGGTCGGTGGACGCCGCCCCCGTCCGGGCCACCATCTCCCGCAGCTTCTCCGGATTCTCCAGCATGGGGCAGGGCTTCAGGTGGTTCTCGTTGAAGGGCTGCCCGTCGTGGTAGGCCATGAACATGGGGGAGCGCAGGCAGTCCAGCAGGGACTTCTCCCGGATGTTGGAGTCGGAATAGTGGATGAACACACAGGGGTCCACGTCCCCGTTGGCGTTGATGTGGAGATACCGCCGCCCCCCGGCGATGCAGCCCCCCACGTACTCCCCGTCGTTCTGGAAGTCGATGAGGAACAGGGGCTTGCTCTTCCGGTAGGCCCGGATGCGGTTATACATCTGCTCCCGCTGCGACCGGCTGGGCATCAGCTCAGGCACGGCGTCGTTGCCCACCGGCATGTAGTGGAAATACCAGGTGAATTTGGCGCCCCACTCCACCAGCTGATCCACAAACTCCTCCGAGCTGATGGAGTCCAGGTTGGCACTGGTGTAGCAGCAGGAGGTGCCGAAGGGCAGCTTTTTCGCCTTGAGGATCTCCATGGCCTTGCGCACCTTCCGGAACACGCCGTCGCCCCGGCGGCCGTCGGTGGCCTCCTCAAAGCCCTCCACGCTGATGGCGGGCACAAAGTTCTTCACCCGCAGCATCTGGTCGGCGAAGTCCTCGTCAATGAGGGTGGCGTTGGTGAAGCACAAAAACTCGCAGTCGCTGTGCTTGTTGCACAGGGCGATCAGATCGTCCTTGCGCACCATGGGTTCGCCGCCGGTGTAGATGTAGATGTACACCCCCAGCTTTTTGCCCTGGGTGATGATGCTGTCGATCTCATCGAAGGTGAGGTTCAGCCGGTTGCCATACTCCGCCGCCCAGCAGCCGGTGCAGTGGAGGTTGCAGGCGGAGGTGGGGTCCAGCAGGATGGCCCAGGGGATGTTGCAGCCGTACCGCTCCCGGGCCTCCTCCTGGACGGTCCAGCCGATGAGGTTTCCGTTGAGCATGAAGTTTTCAAAAAAGGTCCTGCGCACCTCGCCGTCAATGTCCGTCCACATGGAGCGGATAAGCCGGTACCAGTTGTTGTCCGGGTTCTCGATCACCTTGCGGAAGGCGGCCCGCTGGGTGGGGAAGCTGTTGGGGCCGTCCCCGGCGAAGCGGTCCACCCAGTCCATCAGCTTGGGGATGTTGGTGTCCGGGTCCTTGTCCAGATATCCGTAGAGGGCCCGGAAGCCCGCCCGTTTTACGCTGTTCATCATGGTCATATTGTACACATTCCTTTCTTTGCCGCTCTTGCGGCGCTGCCTCCTGAACATCATACGGTCCGAATGTTTTGATTTTTCCGTGATTTTGTTTGGGAAACGTAAAAATTCAACCGTTTCCCTGCTCAATGGTCATGATACTCTTTCTCCGCACCTTGTTCCATAGACAGAGCGAAGGGCCTTGTCAAAACTTTGACAAGGCCCTTCGGCTGTAAAATTTTGTCGAAAACTGGGACTTTTTTGCGGCGTCACCCCTTGTTTTTCTGTGCCAGCCGCTCCAGGGTGTAGTCTAAGCAGCCCCCCACCAGGATGTCGAAATCATCCATCCGCTCAATGACGCTGGAGGGCATTCCCTGCTCCACCCAGCTCAATACGATGCTGGCCAGCCCCTGGGTGAGCAGCTCGGTCATAAAGCTGATCTGATCCTCCGTCACGCCGTAGCTCCGGGCGGCCAGACGGGTGCGGGCCTCCACCAGCGGCATGGCCCAGCGGCGGACATGGCTCTCCACATAGCTGCGCTCATAGGCCCGGTACACGTTGAGCACCAGAACCCGGTGCTCCCGCAGGAGGGTCAGCGTCCGCTCCATGGCTGTGTGCCACTCCTCCGGCCGCGCCGCCCCCAGCTCGTCCAGCAGCTGCTGGATGCCGTAGTCCACCACCCCGTACAGGTCGGAAAAGTGATAGTAAAACGCCTGCCGGGAGATGCCGCACTTCTCCACCAGCTCCGTGACGGTGATGTCGTCCAGCCGCTTGGTCTGGAGCAGCTCCGCCAGCGTCGTCATGATTTGATGTTTGGTAGATTTTGGCATATCATGTTTCCTTTCCGGGGATTTTGAAACATTATACCGGGTTTTGGCAGGAGACGCAAGCCGCTGTTTTTTGACAGATGCCAAATTATGTAAAGGAATAATTTTTTCCCCACGCGGCAAACTGAGCCGGGGTGAATTTGATGGCTGAGAAAAAAAGCAGGACAGTCTGGTATGCTCTGGCCGGAGGCGCCGCCGGAATCGTCAACGGCTTTTTCGGCGGCGGGGGCGGGCAGGTGCTGGTGCCCATGCTGGCGGGCAAGTGCGGCCTGGACCAGCGGAAGGCCTTTGCCACCTCGGTGGCGGTGATCGCGCCGCTGTGCGCACTGTCCGCCTGCGTCTACTGGTTCCGGGGACAGCTGGACCTGGCCCTGGCCCTGCCCTATCTGGCCGGAGGGCTCGTGGGCGGCTTTGTGGGCGGCAAGGTGTTCCAAAAGCTGTCCGTGACCTGGCTGCGCCGGGGGTTTGCCCTGCTCATTCTGTATGGCGGGGTGAAGGCGCTGCTATGAAGGATTGGCTCATCGCCGCCCTGGCCGGGGCGGTCACCGGGGTGCTGTCCGGCTTCGGGGTGGGGGGCGGTTCCCTGCTGCTCATCTACATGACCAGCTTTGCCGGAGTGCCCCAGACCCTGGCCCAGGGGGTGAACCTGCTCTATTTCCTGCCCACCGCCGCCACCGCCCTCCCCGCCCATTTCAAAAACGGCTTTGTGGAGAAAAAGGCGCTCCTCCCCGCCATCGCCGCCGGGCTGGCGTGCTCCGCCCTCACCGCCTGGGCGGCCACCGCCCTGGATGTGGACCTCCTGAAAAAATGCTTCGGGGGCTTCCTTCTCCTGATCGGCCTGCGGGAATTGTTCCGAAAAGGATAATTTTACTTGCCTTTCCCGCCCGGCTGTGATAATATGCTGTCTGCCGGGCTGGCCTTCTGGGCCGGCCCGGCAAATCACGTTTAGGAGCGCATATACATGAATCCCATCTTGTTTGTCACCCTTTTGACGGCCGCCACCGGCGTGGGCGGTCTGGCCCTGGGCGGCGTGCTGGCCGCCGTTCTCAAGCGGGAATCCCCCCGGGGAACCAGCCTGCTGCTCAGCTTCACCGCCGGACTGATGCTGGCCATCGTGGCCCTGGACATGGTGCCCGAGGCCATGGAGGCCTCCCCATGGCTGCCCATGACGCCGCTGGTCCTGGTGGCGGGCTTCGCCGTGACCTACCTGCTCAACTGCTGGATTGACAAGAGCGCCCACCACGAGGACAAAAACAACCCCCATCACTGCGCCTGCGGCCATCATGACCTGCACACCGCGGGCATTGTGCTGGCCGCGGCGGTGGCGCTGCACAACGTGCCGGTGGGGATGGCGGTGGGGGCGTCCGTGGCCGTGGAGGGCATCTGCCTGGCCAGCGTGCTGACGGCGGCCACCATCGGCCTGCACAACCTGCCCGAGGGAATGAGCATCGCCATCCCCCTGCTCCACGACGGGTCCAAAACCTGGAGCGCCATCGGCGTGGCGGCGCTGTCCGGCGTACCCACCGTCCTGGGGGCGCTGGCCGGCTACTTCGTGGGCAGCGAGGCCGCAGCCGCCCTGGCAGCCGCCCTGGCCCTGGCCGCAGGCGCCATGCTGTACGTGGTCTTTTTCGAGCTGCTGCCCGAGTCCGCCCTCCAGTGGAAATCCCGCTGGCCCATCCTGGCCACCGTGCTGGGCTTTGCCCTGGGCGTGCTGCTGATCTTCAGCCACGGGCACCATTGATCAAAAAAACCGGCGTCCCGCGGACGCCGGTTTTTTTACATCATCTTTACGGTAAAGAACACCGCCTGGGCAAACAGCCAGCCCACCAGCACATACAGCAGGTAGTGGCACAGAGAAACACCCACCGCCAGGGCCGCCGCCATAGCCGCCGCGGTGACGGCACAGGTGAGCCAGGTCATCATATAGCTGGAGCCGGCGGGCAGGACCCGCAGGGCGCCCAGCTTGCCGTCGTTTTTCCGCAGCAGGAAGGCCAGCGCCGCAACCGCCGCCAGCGCCGCAAACCCAACCACGAAGCAGATGGTGACCAGGGTGGGGTGCCCCAGATAGTACCGCCCCTGAAGCCAGATGGCCAGCAGACCGCCGCCGGTAAAAATGGCGTTGTAGAAGAAAGGCCGCTGATAGAGGAAGAAAATCAGAATCAGCACCGCGGCGGCGGCCGGCAGCATCATGAGCAGGCGCACGCCGTCATCAAAGAACAGCTTGCACAGCAGGGACACCACCCACAGCCCGACGGATACCGCCCCGATCACCACGGGCAGCAGAATACGCTTTCCATTCCGGGCGCTCAGCACGCCCCATACAACGCAGCCCACGGCAATGACCGCCCCGGCAATGGAGAATATCTCAAAGAACGTGAGCAGCGCTTTTGCCACCATTCCACCCCACCGCATGACCACATAGGCCTGCTGCAACAGCAGAAACAGCAGCTCCACCACCACGGCGCCCGCCAGCCACAGGAGCATCCGGTTAAAGACGCGGTCCTCTTCGCTGGTGCGGCGCTCACGTTTTCCCTTCTCAAACATCATTGAATCAGTCCTTTATCGTCGTTGGCCCGCCTCTGCGCGGCCTGTTTTTGTCCGGCTCAACAGTCCGGGGCGTTCCGTCCCGGCATTGAACAGCTAATAGTATAGCAGAAACTTCCCTGTATTGCAACTACAAAAATCGACCGTTCCCGCAAGTTTTCCCCCTTTCCCCCGAGGCAAAAACCTGATATACTGGGGAGCAGGAAGGGTCCCCGGCCGCTCCCGCTCGAAAGGGACCATCTGGAAAGGACTGTTGAATATGACCGATCAAGCTCTGGTGGACCTGGCCTTCTCCATGCTGGACCGCTCCTACGTGCCCTATTCCCACTTCCCTGTGGGGGCCGCCCTGCTGTGCGCCGACGGGACGGTGTTCACCGGCTGCAACGTGGAAAACGCCGCCTACGGCTCTACCATCTGCGCCGAGCGCACCGCCCTGGTCAAGGCCGTCAGCGAGGGGCACAGGGAATTCACCGCCCTGGCCGTGGTGGGGAACGGCGCGGATTACTGCTGGCCCTGCGGCGCCTGCCGCCAGATGCTCTACGAGTTCGCCCCGGAGCTGAAGGTGCTGGTGGGCCGGGGGGACGGCGGCTACTGCGGCGTCACCCTGAAGGAGCTGCTGCCCCATGGCTTCGGGCCCAGCTCGCTGGACTGAACGGGGGACAGAAACGAAAGGGCCTCTGCGGACGCAGAGGCCCTTTCGTCTGCCTTACAGGAACTGCTTCATTTCCTCAATGTTGGCCTGCTCCGTCTTGAGCAGCTGGTCCGCCAGACGGCGCACCGTCACGTCCTTCACGTCGCAGTCCCGGATGGTCCGCAGGCTCTTGGTCACCCCCATGGTGGAGCCCTGAATCATCATCTCCGCGATGTTGGCGGGGGAGCGGTCCGCCATGGCCTTCACGGTGCTCATCACCTCGGAGGACGCCTTGGCCATGGGGCCCAGACCCTTGGGGGCCTCCCCCCGGGCCTGGAGCAGAGAGCCCGCGGCGTTCTGCAGCTTCTCGTACTCGGTGAGCTGGCCGGACAGGGCGCTGGCCAGCCCGGGCTCGTCCGTGTACTTCAGCACCGACTGGATGCCCTCCCGGCCCATTTCGGCGGTCTGGTAGATGTGGTTGAGCAGCTGGTTTTCGCTGAGCATTGGTATCACCTCGCCCCTAGTATGCCCCGAACAGGGCGGGAAAACTACTGGGGACCACTGGCAAAACCGCGGTTACTTGTTCAGCTGCACCGGGGACACGGGGGGATTCTTTTTCCGGGCGCTGGTCCTGCCCTCCTCCTGGATCTCGCCGGCGGCCAGCAGGGAGCGCTTGGTCAGCGCCGGGCCCACCAGCTCGTACACCAGCACGGAGAACAGCACCACACTGCGCACCATCGCGCCGTCGCTGAGCTGCTGGGCGGTGAGGGCCATGCCCAGCGCCACCCCCGCCTGGGGCAGCAGGGTGATGCCCAGGTGCTTTTTGATGCTGTCACTGCACCCGGTCAGGGCACAGCTGCTGTAAGCGCCCAGATATTTGCCCGCGGAACGGGCCACAATATACACCGCGCCCACCAGCAGCACCATGGGGTTGGACAGGATCTTCAAATTCAGCTCCGCGCCGCTGAGCACAAAGAACAGCACAAACAGCGGGGCGGTCCAGCCGTCCACGCGGCCCATCAGCTCCTCGGAGAAGTCGCAGATGTTGCAGAAAATGGTGCCGGTCATCATGCAGACCAGCAGCAGGCTGAAGCCGAAGTGGATGCCGCCCAGCTCGAACTCCACCATGGACAGCCCCACGGTGAGCAGCACGAAGCCGATGGAGATGGACAGGCGCTTGCTCCGGGAGTGGAAGAACTTCTCCACCCAGAACAGCACCCAGCCCGCCAGGGCTCCCAGCCCCAGGGACAGCACGATCTCGATCACCGGCTCCACCAGCACCGTCACCAGGCTGATGGCCCCGCTCTCCAGCGCCGAGGCCACCCCGAAGGAGGCGGAGAACAGCACCAGGCCCACCGCGTCGTCGATGGCCACCACCAGCAGCAGCAGCCGGGTCATGGGGCCGTCCGCCTTGTACTGCCGGACCACCATCAGGGTGGCGGCGGGAGCGGTGGCGGCGGCAATGGCGCCCAGGGTGATGGCGGAGGAGACGGAGATCAGCTCCGGGTTGATGAAGTGGAGGGCCACCAGGGCCGCGTCCACCAGGGCGGTGGTGGCCACCGCCTGCAAAATACCTATGGTGATGGCCTGCCTGCCCATGTGTTTGAGCTGCTCCAAGCGGAACTCGTTGCCGATGGTGAAGGCGATGAAGCCCAGGGCCACCTGGGAGATGATGTCCAGCCGGGCCACCGCCTCCGAGTCGTGGAAGCCGATGCCGGTCACGTCCAGCATACCCAGCACGTAGGGGCCCAGCAGCAGGCCCGCCACCAGGTAGGCGGTGACGGCGGGCAGGTTCAGCAGCTTGGCCAGACGGGACATCAGCAGCCCGCCCACCAGGCAGATGGAGAGCTGGATCAGGATTTCCATAATGACACCTCATTTTTTCATAACGAAGCGGGCCCATGTTCCTCCAACAGGCCCGCATATCTTTTGAGCGCTACAAATCATAGCACCCCGGTCCGAAAAAGGCAAGGCCAAAAATCACGAAATTCCGGCCCGTTCCCCACCCGGTTTTGGAGGGGTACACCGGGCCGGCCGCCGTGCGGCCCCCTTTTCTTAAGCGATTCTAAATACTTTTCAGCCGAAAATACCTTGCTGGCCGCCTTCCGGCATGATATAATAGTATGCTCAAAATCACAGCCTGACCAACGGATATTCGTTCCATAAAAGGGTTGACAGGTTAAAACTTATGTTCTATGATAAGAACGCATTATTTATTTTCTGTTCTGTGGAGGGAGGCCCGCCCATGCCCAGGTTTGAAGTGGTGTCCGAATACACTCCCAGCGGCGATCAGCCGGAGGCCATCGCCGCCCTGGCCGCCGGCATTGAACACGGCCTGGACGAGCAGACCCTGCTGGGGGTCACCGGCTCGGGCAAAACCTACACCATGGCCAAGGTCATTGAGGCGGTTCAGCGGCCCACCCTGGTGCTGGCCCACAACAAGACCCTGGCCGCCCAGCTGTGCGCCGAGTTCAAGGAGTTTTTCCCCAACAACGCGGTGGAATACTTTGTGTCCTACTACGACTACTACCAGCCGGAGGCGTATATCCCCCACACCGACACCTTTATTGAAAAGGACTCCTCCGTCAACGAGGAGATCGACCGGCTGCGGCTGTCCGCCACCGCCTCCCTGCTGGAGCGGCGGGACGTGATCGTGGTGTCCTCCGTGTCCTGCATCTACGGCCTGGGCGAGCCGGAGGACTTCGCCAAAATGATGGTGGCCCTGCGGGTGGGGGCGGTCATCAAAATCGAGGACCTGCTGAAAAAGCTGGTGGCCATCCGCTACGAGCGCAACGACATCGCCTTCGAGCGCAATATGTTCCGGGTCCGGGGGGACACGGTGGAAATCTGGCCCGCCTACTGGAAGGACACCGCCATTCGGGTGGAGTTCTTCGGGGACGAGATCGACCGCCTCAGCGAGATCAACGTGGTGACGGGCGCCCCCATCCGGCGGCTGAACAACATCCCCGTCTGGCCCGCCACCCACTACGTCACCCCCAAGGAAAAGATGGACGCCGCCATCCAGGACATTTATAAGGAGATGGAGGAGCGGGTGGCCTTCTTTGAGAAGGAAAACAAGCTCATCGAGGCCCAGCGCATCAAGCAGCGCACCATGTACGACATCGAGATGATGCAGGAGCTGGGCTACTGCTCCGGCATCGAGAACTACTCCCGGGTCATTGAGGGGCGGCCGGTGGGCTCGCCCCCCCACACCCTGCTGGACTACTTCCCCAAGGACTTCGTGCTGTTCATCGACGAGAGCCACGCCACCCTGCCCCAGGTGCGGGCCATGTTCAACGGCGACCGGGCCCGGAAAACCACCCTGGTGGAGTACGGCTTCCGCCTGCCCTGCGCCTTTGACAACCGGCCCCTGAAATTTGACGAGTTCGAGAAGCGGCTGAACCAGGTGGTGTACGTCTCCGCCACCCCCGGGGAGTACGAGCGGACCCGCTCGGGCCAGATCGTGGAGCAGGTGATCCGGCCCACCGGCCTGCTGGACCCCCGGGTGGAGGTGCGCCCGGTGAACGGGCAGATCGACGACCTCATCGGAGAGATCACCGCCCGGACAGACCGGGACGAGCGCGTTCTGGTCACCACTCTCACCAAGAAGATGGCGGAGAGCCTGACGGACTACCTCAAGACGGCGGGCATCCGGGTGCGGTATATGCACCACGACATCGACACCATCGAGCGCATGGAGATCATCCGGGACCTGCGGCTGGGGGAGTTCGACGTGCTGGTGGGCATCAACCTGCTGCGGGAGGGTCTGGACCTGCCGGAGGTGTCGCTGGTAGCCATTCTGGACGCGGACAAAGAGGGCTTCCTGCGGTCGGAGACATCGTTGATCCAGACCATCGGCCGGGCGGCCCGGAACGCCGACGGCGTGGTGATTTTGTACGCCGACACCGTCACCCCCTCCATGCGGCGGGCCATGGAGGAGACGGAGCGCCGCCGGGAAAAGCAGGACGCCTTCAACCGCGCCCACGGCATCGTGCCCAAGACGGTGAAGAAGGCGGTGCGGGAGCTGATGGCCCTGTCCGCCGAGGACAAGCCGGACTACAACGACAAGAGCCTGTCCCAGATGACCAAGCTCCAGCGAATGGAGGCCATCGCCGGCCTGGAGAAGCAGATGAAGGAGGCGGCCAAGATGCTGGAGTTCGAGGTGGCGGCGGCACTCAGGGACCAGATCATCAAGCTGCGGGGAAGTGGAAAATAAATGTCCAAACAAAAAGAGGAAAAAACCAACGTCATGCGGGTTCTGGACCAGAAAAAGGTGCCCTACACCCCCCACACCTACCCGGCGGGGGACGCTGCCCCCGACGGGGTGACGGTGGCCCGGCTGCTGGGCCAGGACCGGTTGGCGGTGTTCAAGACCCTGGTGGCCAGGGGGGCCTCCGGCGGGTACTACGTGTTCGACATCCCGGTGGCGGACACGCTTGATTTGAAAAAAGCGGCTAAAGCCGTGGGGGAAAAGTCCATCGCCATGCTCCCGGCGAAAGAGCTGCTGCCCCTGACGGGTTACGTCCACGGGGGCTGCTCCCCGATAGGGATGAAAAAGCGGTTCCCCACCGTGTTCCACCAGAGCTGTTTGGAGCGGGACACCATCTGCGTGTCCGCCGGGAAGGTGGGCTTCCAGGTGGAGGTTCGCCCGGCGGACCTGATGGCCCTGACGGGCGCGTCCGCCGCCGACCTGATTGCGGAGGGATAATCTATGACCGAACAGTCAAGAAAAATCCTGGATGAGATGCAGGTACGCAAGTCCAGGCGGCAGAAGGAGGACTTCCGCGCCTGGCTGTGCGGAGAGCTGGAGGCGGCGGGGTACGCCCCCCGGGTGGAGGAGCACCTCATCGCCCGGAACGTGGTGGCGGGGGACCCGGACAAGGCCCAGGTGCTGCTCACCGCCCACTACGACACCCAGGCCGTCCTGCCCATCCCCAATTTCATCACGCCCCGGAACTTCCTGCTCTATCTGCTCTACCAGGTGCTGATTGTCCTCCCGCTGTTTTTGACGGTGTTTCTGGTGGAGAGCCTGATCTTTGCCTTCGCCCCCAGCCCGGTGGCGTGGTGGCTGGCCCCGCTGGCCTGCATCGGCATCTGCGTGTTCTTCATCTGGTGGGTGCTGGACGGAAAGGCCAACCGCCACACCGCCAACGACAACACCAGCGGCGTGCTCACCCTGCTGGAAACCGCCCTGGCCCTCCCCCCCGAGCACCGTGAGAGGGTGTGCTTTGTATTCTTTGACAACGAGGAAAAGGGGACGCTGGGCTCCGCCGCCTTCGCCGGAAAACACAAGGCGGCAAGGAAAAACGCCGTGGTGCTCAACTTCGACTGCGTGGGCGACGGGGACTCCATCCAGTTCTTTCCCCAGAAGAGGCTGAAGAAGGACCGCGCCGCCCTGGAGCGCGTGGAGGCCGCTTTTCTTCCGGCGGAGGGCAAGGATGTGCAGGTGGTGCGGAGCTTCGGGTTCTACCCCTCGGACAACGCCAATTTTAAGAAGGGCGCGGGGGTGTGCGCCCTGAAATACAAACGAGGGACCGGCTACTACCTGGACCGCATCCACACCGGCAAAGACACCGTGCTGGACGAGGCCAACATCGAGCTGTTGAAAAACGGCGCGCTGCGGTATATCGCCGCCCTGAACTGAGGGAGACACACAATGAACTATGAATGGCTGGACGAATATCTGCTGGACAAGCCCGGCGCCGAGAAGGATTTCAAGCTGGAGTGGGGCTGGCACCGCTATATGGTCCGGGGCAAGCTGTTCGCCGCCGTGTGCTCCCCCAGGGGGATGAAGGACGAGCGGTACAACGGCCACGACCTGGTGAACCTGAAGTGCGACCCCCGGCTGGCCGAGGCGTTCCGGGAGCAATATCCGGAGATTCTGCCCGGCTTCTACTGCGACAAAAGGCTGTGGATCGCCGCCCTGCTGGACGGGGACCTGCCCGACCTCGTATTGAGGGACCTGTGCGACATGTCCTATGAGCTGGTGGCGTCCAAGCTGCCCAAATACGTCCAGAGGGAGCTGAAGGGCGATGGATGACCAGAGAAAAAAGCGGGAAAAGTTTCTGTATCTTCCCGAGGCTCACAACGACCACTTCGTGATCACCTTCGACGGTTCCGGCCAAGCGGCGCGGACCCCGCCGGAGGGGGCGGTTTCCGCGCCCGCGCCGATACCTGAGCCGGAGGCCGAAGAGCCCGCCGGGGTCTGCCCCTGCCCCTGCTGCGGGTATCTCACCTTTCCCGTCCCCATTGAGGCCGCCATCGCCTATATCTGCCCGGTGTGCTCCTGGGAGAACGACGTGTTCGACCCCGGCGAGGACGACCCCAGCGACGAGAACGGCGGCATGACCCTGCGGAAAGGCCGGGAAAACTTCCAAAAATACGGTGCGGTAGAGCCCAGATTCGTTCAGTACGTCCGGCCGCCCCTGCCTGGAGAGATCCCGCCTGATTAGTAGGATTTTCAAAGTATTTTTCTTCAAATCGGGGCTTGACATTAAAAATATGTTTCACTATTCTATGTTTGGGCCCAAAACTTACAGAAACTAAGGAGAAATACCCATGCAGGATAAGATCGTCATCAAGGGCGCGAGAGAGAACAACCTGAAAAACATCGACGTCACCATCCCCCGGGACAAGCTGGTGGTGCTCACCGGCCTGTCCGGGTCGGGTAAGTCCTCCCTGGCCTTTGAGACGCTGTACGCCGAGGGACAGCGGCGGTATGTGGAGTCCCTGTCCTCCTACGCCCGAATGTTCCTGGGCCAGATGGAGAAGCCCGACGTGGACTACATCGAGGGGCTGTCCCCCGCCATCTCCATCGACCAGAAAACCACCTCCAAAAACCCCCGGTCCACCGTGGGCACGGTGACGGAGATCTATGACTACCTGCGCCTGCTGTGGGCCCGGGTGGGCACCCCCCACTGCCCCGTGTGCGGCAAGGAGATCAAGCAGCAGACCATCGACCAGATCATCGACCAGGTGCTCACCCTGCCGGAGGCGTCCCGCATCCAGGTGCTGGCCCCCGTCATCCGGGGCAAGAAGGGCGAACACGCCAAGGTGTTCGAGGATGCCCGGAAGTCGGGCTATGTCCGGGTCCGGGCGGACGGCTCCCTGTACGACCTCACCGAGGAGATCAAGCTGGACAAAAACAAAAAACACTCCATTGAGATCGTGGTGGACCGGCTGGTGATCCGGGAGGACGTGGCCCGCCGGCTCACCGACAGCGTGGAAACCGCCTCCAACCTGTCGGGCGGCATCGTCATCATCAACGTGCTGGGGGACGGGGAGCGGGACATCACCTTCTCCCAGAACTACGCCTGCGAGGACTGCGGCGTGTCCATCGAGGAGCTGTCCCCCCGGATGTTCTCCTTCAACAACCCCTACGGCGCCTGCCCCGCCTGCACCGGCCTGGGCAGCCAGATGAAAATCGATCCGGACCGCATTCTCCCCAACCGCTCCCTGTCCATTCTGGAGGGGGCCATCACCGCCTCCGGCTGGAACCACATCAAGTCGGACGGCATCTCCCGGATGTACTTCGACGCCCTGGCCAAAAAGTACAAGTTCAAGCTCACCGACCCGGTGGAGAAGCTGTCCAAAGAGGTGGTGGACATCATCCTCTACGGCACCAAGGGGGAGAAGCTCACCCTGAACTACGACCAGCCCAGGGGCAAGGGCACCCTGTACCAGCCCTTCGAGGGCATTGTGAACAACCTGGAGCGCCGCTACCGGGAAACCCAGTCCGACGCCATGAAGCGGGAGATCGAGGAGTGCATGAGCGAGTGCCCCTGCCCCGAGTGCCGGGGGAAGCGGCTCAAGCGGGAGGCCCTGGCGGTCACCGTGGGGGGCAGTTCCATCCATGCGTTCTGCGAGAAGCCGGTGGACGAGGCCCTGGCCTTCCTGGACACCATCACCCTCACCGACACCCAGGCCATGATCGCCGACCAGATTTTGAAGGAGATCCGCTCCCGGCTGGGCTTCCTGCGTTCGGTGGGGCTGCAATACCTGACCCTCACCCGGCAGGCGGGCACCCTGTCCGGCGGCGAGAGCCAGCGCATCCGGCTGGCCACCCAGATCGGCTCCTCCCTGATGGGGGTGCTGTATATCCTGGACGAGCCCTCCATCGGCCTGCACCAGCGGGACAACGACCTGCTGCTGGGCACCTTGAAGCACCTGCGGGATCTGGGCAACACCCTGATTGTGGTGGAGCACGACGAGGACACCATGCGGGCGGCAGACTACATCGTGGACATCGGCCCCGGCGCGGGGGTCCACGGCGGGCAGGTGGTGGCCTGCGGCACCGCGGAGGAGGTCATGAACACCCCCGGCTCCATCACCGGCGACTACCTGGCGGGGCGGAAAAAGGTGCCCGTGCCCACCGAGCGGCGGCAGGGCAGCGGCCGCGTCCTCACCGTGCGGGGGGCGGCGGAGAACAACCTGCGGCACATCGACGTGAGCTTCCCCCTGGGCACCTTCATCGCCGTTACCGGCGTCTCCGGGTCGGGCAAGTCCTCCCTGGTGAACGAGATCCTGTACAAACGCTTGGGCGCGGAGCTGAACCGCACCAAGGCCCGCCCCGGCAAGCACGACGGCATGGAGGGCATCGAGTACCTGGACAAGGTCATCGCCATCGACCAGTCCCCCATCGGCCGCACCCCACGGTCCAACCCCGCCACCTATACCGGGCTGTTCAACGACATCCGGGAGCTGTTCGCCTCCACCCAGGACGCCAAAACCAGGGGCTACGGCCCCGGCCGGTTCTCCTTCAACGTCCGGGGCGGGCGGTGCGAGGCCTGCTCCGGCGACGGGCTTTTGAAGATTGAGATGCACTTTCTCCCCGACATCTACGTGCCCTGCGAGGTGTGCAAGGGCAAGCGGTACAACCGGGAGACCCTGGAGGTGCGCTACAAGGGCAAGAACATCCACGAGGTGCTGGAGATGACGGTGGAGGAGGCCCTGCCCTTCTTTGAAAACCTGCCCCGGCTGAAAAACCGCATCCAGACCCTGAAGGACGTGGGGCTGGGCTATGTGAAGCTGGGCCAGCCCTCCACCACTCTGTCCGGCGGCGAGGCCCAGCGGGTGAAGCTGGCCGCCGAGCTGTCCAAGCAGTCCACCGGGTCCACGGTGTATATCCTGGACGAGCCCACCACCGGCCTCCACACCGCCGACGTGCACCAGCTGGTGGAGGTGCTCCAGCGGTTTGTGGACAAGGGGAACACGGTGGTGGTCATCGAGCACAATCTGGACGTGATCAAGACGGCGGACTATATCATCGACCTGGGCCCCGAGGGGGGCTCCGGCGGGGGTACCGTGGTGTGCACCGGCACGCCCGAGGAAGTGGCCCGCCACCCGGAAAGCTACACGGGCAAATACCTGAAAGCGGTGCTGGAATAAGCCGGTGCACGCCACTCCGGCGCGAATGCGCCGTACAAGCGTTTTGCCGCAGGCAAAACCTTGGCGCAGGGCGAATTCACTTCGCCCGAGCATATGCAATCAACCGGGGCCCCCATGCGCCCCGCGCATGGGGAGCGCACCGGCACGCCCGAGGAAGTGGCCCGCCACCCGGAGAGCTACACAGGCAAATATCTGAAAGCAGCGCTGGGATAGACCAAAGCGGCAGGAAAAGAGGCTTTTTATGGATATGCAAGTGCTCCCCACGGACCTGATGCAGTGGCTGACGGAAACCTCTGCGGGAGAATTTACCCTTACGATGCTGGTGTCTATGATCCCGGTGGTAGAGCTGCGGGGCGGCATTCCCTTCGGGGTGGCCGCGGGGCTTCCGGTGTGGGCGGCTTTCCTTGCCGCCGTCATCGGGAACCTGATCCCCGTCCCCTTCATCATCGTCTATATCCGGCGGATCTTCCAGTGGATGCGCCGGAGAATCCCCGCGCTGAACCGGATGGTGGACTCTCTGGAGCGCAAGGCCCACCTGAAAGGCCAGAAGGTGACAAAATACAAGTATCTGGGGCTGATGCTGTTTGTGGCCGTCCCTCTGCCCGGCACCGGGGCCTGGACCGGCTCCCTGGCGGCGGCGTTTCTGGACATGCCGCTGCGGAAGGCCATCCCCTCGGTGGTGGCCGGAGTGCTCATCGCGGGCATGGCCATCAGCATTCTGACTTACGGCGTGGCAAGCTTATTTTAGAAGCGCGAGGATAGCCGCGCAGGGGAGCTTGGACCAGAGCAAAAGCAAAAGCCCAGCCGCCGCAGGGCGGAGGCGGGTTTTGCTTGCGCGAAGGGAAAGCGGCCCGCAGCGCGGCCAATCCGAGCGTGACAAGGAAGAAGCGCGAGGACAGCCCCGTGACAAGAAAGGAAGGCTGACATCATGTACCTCTATCTGGTCCGCCACGGCCAGTCCACCGGCAATGAGCAGCAGCTGTTTTTCGGCCTGCGGGACCACCCCCTCACCCAGCTGGGCCGGGAGCAGGCCCGGGAGTCCGCCCGGAAACTGGACGAGGTGGAGTTTTCCCGGTGCCTGTCCAGCCCCCTTTCCCGCGCCTGGGGCACCGCCATGATCTGCACCGAAGGCAGGTACGTGGTCCCGGAGACCTGCCCCGCCATTCTGGAACAGGACATGGGGGAGCTGGAGGGGCTTACCTGGGGGGCGGCGGAGGCCCGCTTCGGCGACCATATCGGGCTGCTGCTCAGCGACTGGTTCCACACCACGCCCCCCGGAGGGGAACCGCCCGCCCAAATGCTGAAGCGGGTGGGCGCCTGCGTGGACGAGCTGGTCCGCCGGGACGAAAACGTGCTTCTGGTGGGCCACAACGGCTCCCTGTCCCTGGTGCTGCTCCACCTGGGGCTGGCCGGGGAACGCGATATGTTCCGGCGGGAGTGGACCTTCCGCCACGGCTGCTACTCCGCCGTCCAGGTGGACCAAGCCGGGGCCGGACTGGTCTGCTTCAACCGGTGACCAACCGCCGGTATCCGTCATAGAATGCCTTATCAATCAAAGGAGGCGGCGGATATGGGCTCGATTGTTCAATTCCTGGCGGTGCTGCTGGCGGCCTTCGGGCTGGTGAGCCTGGGGTGGCTGGCCATGGGGGTGCTGCTGCTGCCGGGGGTGTGCCCCGCCCGGATGGTGGTAGATGCCCAGGGGGACGGCTGCGGCCTGGAACAGACCGTCAAAGCCCTGCTTTGGCTGCGGCGCACCGGGCTGTGGTGGGGCGAGGTGGTCATCCGGGACCGGGGGCTGGACCAGGCGGGCGTCGCTCTGGCGCGGACCCTGGCGGAGGAAAACGGCGTATCGTTCTCTCCGGAGGAGCTGGATACCATATGACCGGCGGCACCCTGCATCAAGCATCGGTCCGGCCAATATTACAAAAGAAGCGAGGTATGTCCTATGGAATTAACCGAGGCTCTGGCAAATCTGGCCGAGCTGCAAAAAAAACTGTACGCCTATCAGGCGGCGTCCTCATCCCTGTACCTGGACGCCACCACCACCGCGCCCAAGGACACCGCCGAGGGCCGGGGCGTGGCCCTGGGCGTGCTGGCCGGCGAGCAGCACAAGCTGCTCACCGCCCCCGAAACCGGGGCGCTGCTGAACCTTTTATGGGATCAGAAGGACCATCTGGACCAGCTCCACCGCCGCCAGGTGGAGGAGCTGCGCCGGTCCTGCTCCCAGCTCACCCGCATCCCGGCGGACGAGTATATGGAGTACGCCATGCTCACCAACGAGGCGGACAACGTGTGGCGCCGGGCCAAGGAGCAGGATGACTTTGAGCTGTTCCGCCCGGTTCTGGAGCGGCTGGCGGCCTTCAACATCAAATTTGCCGGATATTACGACCCGTCCAAGGCCCCCTATGACGCTTTGCTCAACGAATATGAACGCGGGGTGGATATGGCGTACCTGGACCGGTTCTTCGCCGCCCTCCGGGCGAAGATCGTCCCCCTGCTCCGGGCTGTGATGGAGAAGGAGCCCCCCAATGACGCATTCCTCCAGCGCCGGTACCCCATCGAGGCCCAGCGGGAGTTTTCCGACTACCTGATGGAGGTCCTGGGGCTGGACCGGGCCCACTGCGCCATCGGCGAGACGGAACACCCCTACACCCTGGAGTTCAACAACCGGGACGTGCGCATCACCACCCACTATGACCGGGACAACGTGGCCTCCTCCATGTACTCCGTCATCCATGAGGGCGGACACGCCAAGTATGAGCTGGGCATCTGCGACGAGGTCCAGTACACCTGCCTGGCCGGCGGCGTGTCCATGGGCGTCCACGAGAGCCAGTCCCGGTTCTATGAAAACCTGATCGGCCGGTCCCTGCCCTTCATCCAGGCCATCTTCCCCAGAATGCGCGAGCTGTTCCCGGAGCAGCTGTCCGATGTCAACCCCAATCAGTTCTACCGCGCCGTCAACAAGGTGCAGCCCTCCCTGATCCGCACCGAGGCGGACGAGCTCACCTACTGCCTCCACATCATGGTGCGCTATGAAATTGAGAAGCAGCTCATCGGCGGCTCCCTGGCGGCGGCGGACATACCCGAAGCCTGGAATCGGCTGTACAAGGAGTATCTGGGGGTGGACGTGCCCAACGACCGGTGCGGATGCCTCCAGGACAGCCACTGGTCCGGCGGGGCCTTCGGCTACTTCCCCTCCTACGCCCTGGGCAGCGCCTACGGGGCCCAGATGCTGCGCAATATGGAACAGGACATCGACGTCTGGGGCCCGGTGTCCCAAGGCGACCTGTCCGGGGTATCGGAGTGGCTCCGGGACAAGGTCCACCGGTTCGGCGGCCTGCTGGAGCCCGCCGACGTGGTGAAAAATGCCTGCGGCCCCTTTGATCCCACCGTGTTTACCGACTATCTGGAGCGGAAGTATTCCGCTCTGTACGGACTGTGAGGGCGGGCGATGGAAGCGGACTTCAGACAGATCACGGCCCAGGCCCGGACGGCGGCGGCGGAGCTGCTGGACATTGCCGGGCTGAATGCCGGAGACATTTTTGTGGTGGGCTGCTCCTCCTCCGAGGTGCTGGGCGGCCGGATCGGCAAGGCCTCCAGCGAGGAGGCGGCGGAGGCGGTGTTCGGCGGCATCTACCCCGTTTTGCGGGAGCGGGGGGTGTATCTCGCCGCCCAGTGCTGCGAGCACCTGAACCGCGCGCTCATTGTAGACCGGGCGTGTGCGGAGCGGTACGGCCTGGAACCGGTGTGCGTAGTGCCCCGGCCCAAAGCGGGCGGCTCCTTTGCCGCCCAGGCATGGCGGAGCTTTGCCCGCCCCACGGCGGTGGAGCACATCCGGGCCCACGCCGGCCTGGACATCGGCGGCACCCTCATCGGAATGCACCTGCGGGACGTGGCGGTGCCTGTGCGGCTCAGCCTGGACCGGGTGGGACAGGCCCTTCTGCTGTGCGCCCGCACCCGGCCCAAGTTCATCGGCGGAAGCCGGGCGGTATACGAATAAAGGAAGCGGTACAGCGCAAGGCTGTACCGCTTCCTTTTTCAGCCGTCCCTCTCCTCCGGGGGGGCGGAAAGATGGAACACGTGCCGCTCCAGCCCCGGCCACGCCGCGAAGCAGGCGGTCAGCCAGAACAGCGAAAACGCGATGGCCGCCAGCACAAAGGTGGAGTAGGGAAACGCCAGCAGGTAGGCGGCGGTCAGCACCGCCAGAAACGCCAGCGCCGCCAGATTCTGGGGCAGGCGCACCAGCACCAGCAGCAGCGCGCTGCGCACCGCCTCCCCCAGCCCCAGCTCGGAGAACTCCAGCAGCGGAAACAGGGAGAACAGCGACATCACCGCCACCGCCACAGCCGCGGCCAGCAGGAACGCCGGGGCGGCCAGCAGGCCGTTTTCCGCCATACCCCGCCCGTAGAAAACCACGCCGTACCCGGCGGCGGCCAGCACCGCCGCCATGGCGGCCCCCGCCGCCGTGGTCCGCCCAAAGCCCCCCCGGAAGGCGGCCCACCAGTCGGACCACAGGTCCAGCGGCTCCCCCCGCAGCAGCAGGACGCACACCCGGGTCAGCGCCTTCAGCGCGGCGGGGATGGTCACCACCGGCAGGCAGAACAGCCAGAACAGGATGTTGGCCTTCAGCAGAGTCCACCCGTGCCAGCGCACAATGTGGGCCAGCAGCCGCAGGCCCTCCGGCCTGGGCCCGGGCGGCCCCTCTCCCCGGCCGTTCCCCTCATACAGCGCCTGATACCAGCCCATGGGGCTCCCCTCCCGTCATGGGCGGGTCAGCGGGCCAGCACCGTGCCGGTCTCCCGCTCGCCCGCCGTCTCGTCAAATACCTCCACGCCGCCGAAGCCGCAGCAGCCCCCGGCGTTGAAGGTGTCGGTGGGGCTGGCGTACTCCATGTGGGATACCACCACCACCCAGCTCCTGCCGCCCTTGCGCACCCGGACCGCCTCGATCTCCTTGTCCGCAAACCGGATGCCCTTGAAGTTGGAGGTGACAGGCAGCTTTTCCACCGTCAGCGGCTCCTCCTCTCCCGTCCGGTCCAGGGCGATCACCGTGAACACGCCCGTAAAGCCCCGGCCTTGAACCGCAGTCTCCAGCACGGGGTTTTCCGCCGCGTGGTTGTAGTGCCGGGCAACCCGCCCGGTTTTCAGCTCTGCCGCCACAGGCGCGGCGGACACCTGCCGCAGCCGGGCGGTACAGCGCCGCCCTGTCCAGACGAACCCGTCCCCCTGGGGGGCCAGGGTTCCCGTCTCCCCCCAGTGGAAGAACTGGCGGCAGGTATGGGCTCCGCCGGTATAGAACTCGTCCGCGGCAATCAGCACGTCCGGCTTCAGAAAAATGAGCCGCCGGTTGACAAACAGGCCCTGCTCATGCCAGCCCAGATGGCCCCCCTCGGCGTAGCCGTACCGGCCGTCGCTGTAAAACACGCGGTTCACCGCCCGGCTGAGATGTCCGCACTCCCAGCTGTCCACGCAGTCGTAGAGGGGGAAGCTGTCCACCGACACGGTGTTGTGGCCGGACAGGTCCTTGAACTCCCGGCGGGCGGGGCCGAATACATAGGTATACCGCCCGCTGTCGGTGAACACGTCCTCGCCATAGGCGGACAGATCGAAGTGGAGCTGGTCCGCGTGGCCGTGGCCCGCCCCCAGCATCCCGCAGTGAAAGCGCACCCATGTGGCCTCCTCCCCCCAGCGGTCCCGGAACACATAGTTTCCGCTGTCGGAAAAGGCAAAATCCGTCCGGCCGGGGAACCGGGCGGGCAGGGCCTCATACCGCGCCGCCTCTCCGGCGCCCAGCTCCCACACGCTCTCAAAGTCCAGCCGGGGATACCCGGCCGCTTTCAGTTCTCCGTCCTGGAAGATGGCGGCGGCCAGGGTGGTCAGGTCCCGCTGGTCGATGTCGTCGCTGTCCCCCATCATGGGCTCACAGCCGTTGGGCTTCTGCCACGCCGCCGCCGTCCGGGCCATGGAGCGGACCGTCTCCTCCATGCCCTGGGGCAGCGGGATCTCCTTCCGGCGGGCCAGCAGCACCACGTCCAGGAAACACCGCATCACCTCATTGTGGTACATGGGGGACTGCTCCCAGTGGACGCCGTCCGGGTAGACCTGAATGCGCAGAATCCGGCTCAGCCGGTCCAGGGCGGTCTGCCGGTACCGGGCGGTCCGCTCGCCGTCGGGCAGGCAGCACCCGGCCACAAACAGCCCGTGGTTGGCCAGCACCCCCCAGTTGCTCATCAGGTTGAAGGTGTTCCAAACCCCCATGATGTACTCGGCGTGGTCCGTCATGGACTGGACAAATTTGTCCATGACCTCCTCCGTAATCCAGGGGCTTCCTTCAAAGTACCGCATGGCCTTGCACCAGTTCTCCATGCGGATGCCCGCCTCAATGGTGCGCCACGCCTCCCCGCAGGCGGGGTCGTCCCGGCGCACGGTGTCCACCCAGTGGACCAGCTGGTCCGCGAAGGCCCGGGCGTACTTCTCGTCGCCAGTGACGGCGTAGGCCTGGCCCAGACAGGGCCAGAACCGCATCCGGTTGAAGGCGTAGATGAACTCCGGGTCGTCCCCCGGCTGGCGCAGCCAGTCGATGGGCCCGTCGAACACCTCGGGCACATGGGTCTGCTCCATATCCCAGCGCAGCTGGAACAGGAACTTGTTCTCCGCCGCCAGCCGGGCGGTTTCCAGCACCTTGTCCAGATCCTCCCGGCAGCTGGCCTGGACATACCGCGCCGCGGCGGCGCGGTCGTCGAAAAAGGTATGCCGGGCGGAATCGAAAAATATCCTTGGGTCCATGGGAACCCCTCCTTATCTCGTTACCAATAGGGGTCCCAGTCCCCGGCCAGCCGGGTGAGGGCCTCCATATAGTAGAAGTCGCCCCAGGAGGTGCATTCGTCCACCCCCTCGGGGGTACAGGTGTTATAGGGTGATTTCTTGCTGTAGGTGCCGTGGAGGATCAGCCCCGTCCCCGGCCTGGGGTCAGGCACGGCGTAGTCCGCCGCCAGACTGCCCACCATCTCCCGGGCCAGCGCCTCGTACCGGGCGGCGTCCCTCCCGGGCAGAATGCGCGCCGCCTCCAGCAGGCCGCAGGCCACGATGGCCGCGGAGGAGGAGTCCCGGGGCTCGCCGCTGTCCGGCTGGAACAGCATGTCCCAGCAGGGCACCAGATCCTCCGGCAGGCGGGTGAGGTAGAAGTCCAGCGCCCGGTGGAAGGCGTCCAGGGCGGCGGGGTCCCGGGTGTAGCGCCAGCTCAGGATGGAGCCGTACACCGCCCAGGCCTGACCCCGGGCCCAGAAGCTGTCGTCCCGGTAGCCCTGGCAGGTGCGGCCGTAGCCGGGGGTTCCGTCGGGGTTCATGTAGAAGGTGTGGTAGGTGGAGCCGTCGGGCCGGAAGGAGTTGGCCAGACAGGTGGCGGTGTGCTTTTTGGCGATGTCCGCATACTTGCCGTCCCCCGTCTCCCGGGACGCCCAGTACAGCAGAGGCAGGTTCAGCAGGCAGTCGATGATGTACCGGTAGTTGTCCGGCTCCCCCATCTCCCCCCAGGCCTGGAGAAACTCCCCCCTGGGCTGGAACCGGGTGAGCAGCTGGTCCGCCGCCAGGATCGCGGCCTCCCGGGCGCTCTGGTCCCCGGTGAGCCGGTAGGCCGCCACGCAGGCCGGGGTGTACAGAAAGCCCATGTCGTGGTGGTCCACCGCGATTTTCTCCCGGATGCGGCGCCCGAAGCTGTCCGCCAGGGTCAGCCCCGCGTCGCGGAAGGCCTGGTCATGGGTGCGCTCGTAGGCCAGCCAGATCTCTCCCGGCCAGAAGCCGCAGGTCCACTCCACGTTGTCACAGGGCGCGTAAATTCCGTCCACGCTGGAGTGGTTCTGGCAGCGGTGGGTATACAGCGGCAGGTTGAGACGCACCTGCTCCACGGCGCGGTCAAGAGCCGCCTGGACCTGCCCGCCGGCGATGGGAAGGGGTCTGCTCATAGAAAACACCTCTTTCTCATTAGGAACGCCAAGGGACGGGGTGCCATCGCCCCGCCCCTTGGCAGCAGTTGGATCTATGAATATTTTACCCCTTCAGGCCGCTGCTGGCAATACCCTGAACAAAGTATTTTTGCAGGGCCAGAAATACGATGAGCACCGGGATCAGCGCCACCACCGACGCGGCCATAATCAGGCCGTACTCGGCGGAATACTGGCCGATGAACATACGAAGGCCCAATTGCAGGGTCTTTTTGGACTCGGTGTGGAGGTAGAGCAGGGGGCCCAGGAAGTCGTTCCAGGTGTTGACAAAGGTGAAAATGGTCAGGGTGGCCAGACTGGGCTTGGACAGGGGCAGCATGATCCGCCACCAGATGCCGTATTCGCTGAGGCCGTCGATGCGGGCCGCCTCGCACAGCTCGTCGGGGATGCCGTCATAGAACTGCTTCATCAGGAACACGCCGAAGGCGGAGAACGCCTGGAGGCAGACCATGGCGAGGAGCTTGTCGTTGAGGCCCATGCCGCTCATCATCAGGAACTGGGGCACCATGTACACCTGCCAGGGCATGGCGATGGTGGCGATGTAGCCCAAAAACAGCAGGTTGCGGCCCTTGAAGCGGAGCTTGGCAAAGGCGTAGGCCGCAAAGCTGGAGGTGAGCAGCTGGAGCAGCGTGACAACCACCGTCAGGATGGCGGTGTTGCTGATGAACTTCAGCAGGGGGATCTTGGTCCAGATGTTCACATAGTTCTGCCACTGGGGCTGGGCGGGAATCCACTGCATGGGCCAGGCGAACACGTCCTTGTTCAGCTTCAGCGACGCGGACAGCATCCAGGCAAAGGGGACGATGGTGAGGATGGACAGCAGGATCAGGATGACATACACGGCGATCTTCCCTCCGGTAATGCCCGACTTCTCTTTCATACGCTCCCTCCTCCTCTCAGTCGTTCATGGACTTCTCGCCCCGGAACTGGATCAGGGTCACGATCAGCACCAGGATGAACAGCACCATGGCCATGGCGCTGGCGTAGCCAAAGTTCCGGGAGGTGAACGCCGCCTCGTAAATGTTGCCCACCAGCACCCGGGTCTTGCCGCCGGGGCCGAAGTTGGTGATCATCAGGAAGATGTCGTACACCTTGAAGCATTGGATGGTGAGCATCACGGTGACGAAGAAGGTGGTGGGCCGCAGCTGGGGCAGCGTCACGTACCAGAACCTCTGCCAGGGGCTGGCCCCGTCCAGGGCGGCCGCCTCATAGAGGTCGGGGTTGACCCCCTGGAGGCCCGCCAGGTAGATGATCATGTAGTAGCCCATGAACTTCCAGATGGAGAACAGGATCACCGTCCCCATGCAGATGAACCAGTTGGGGTCCGCCGACCACCGGGGCAGGTTCTCCACCCCCAGGCCGGACAGAATCATGTTCACCGGGCCCATGGAGGGGTTGAACAGCATGTTCCACACGGCGGTGACCGCCACCATGGAGGCCACGTAGGGGAAGAACATCATGGTGCGGAAGAAGTTCCGGGCGTGGATCTTCTGGTTGAGCAGGATGGCCAGCCCCAGAGAGGCCGCCATGGTCAGGGGCACCGTAATGACGGCATAGGCAATGGTGTTGAACAGAGCCTGGGTGAATTTCTTATCCTGAAACAGGTCGATGAAATTCTGGAGCCCCACGAACTCAATGGGGTTCTTCCAGGAGCCGTCCCAGGACAAAAAGGCCAGCGCCACCGCCATCACCATGGGCACCAGGGTGAACACGGCGAAGCCGATGAAGTTGGGGGCGATGAAGCTGTAGGCCACCAGATTCTTCACCCGCTCCCGGCGCTTCCGGGACTGGACGACGGCCTCGGACGCCGCCGGACGTTGGGTTGTCTGCATGGAATTCCTCCTCTCTGATCGGTCAAAAACAGGCCGGCGGGGCGGAACCCCGCCCCGCCAGCTGTGTCAGGTCTGTGGGATGTTGCGATCCGGCTCAGCCCAGCAGGGCGCTGACCTCGTCGTTCATCTTCTGAATGCCCTCGTCGATGGTCATGGCGCCGGTCATGATGCCGTCGTGGGCCTCGTTGAGCACGCCCTCAATGTCGGCGGCCTTGTCGTGCATGGGCATCTCCAGGTAGACCTGGGTGGTGCTCAGGGCCTCCTTGCTGGCCTCGTCGGAGGGGAAGCCGTCCATCTTGGCCAGCTCATCCAGCACGGCGTCGCTCTTGATGGCGGGGAAGGTGCCGGTCTTGGCGATGATCTCGGCGCCCTTCTCACCGCCCACGAACTTCACAAAGTCCAGAGCGGCCTCCTGCTTGGCGGACGCGGAGTTCACAGCCACGGAGGTGATGGTGCCCAGGGTGGTCCCGGCGGCCACGCCGGCGGGATGGGGGTACTTCACGATGCCCCAGTTGACGGCCGCGGATTCGCCGGACTTGACCTTCTCAATCTGGGTGGGGATGAACCAGCTGCCCATGTTCATCATGGCGCACTGCTGGTTGAAGAACACGCCGGAGTAATGGGTATGGGTGGCCTTCAGCGTGCCGTAGTCCTGGCAGATGCCGTCGTTCTGCTCGGCGAGGACCCACTCATAGGTGGACTTCATGAAGTCGTAATTGCCGTCCACCACGGTGTGCTGGCCGTCCAGCACGGCGAACAGAGAGGGCGCGGACCGCCAGGTGTGGAAGTGGGAGCCGTACACCTTGTCGGCGCCGGTGCCGGAGGTCACCTTGCGGGCCAGGGCGTCATACTCCTCGATGGTCATGTCGTTGGTGGGGTAGTCCACGCCGGCCGCGTCGAACAGGTCCTTGTTGTAGTACACCACCCAGTGGTCGGAGCGGAAGGGCAGGGCGTAGAACTTGCCGTCCACCGTGATCTGCTCGATGGTGCCGCCGTACAGGGCGGAATCAATGCCCGCGCCGCTCAGGTCGGACAGATAGCCGCCCTTCACCAGGTTGGCGTAGCCGGGGATGTCCTTCACACACACCACGTCCAGGTCGGCGTTGCCGGTGAGCTGGGTGATGAGGGCGTTCTGGTAGTCGCTGGAGCCCAGGTCCACCATCTCGATCTTCACGTTGGGATGATCGGCCACGTAGGCGTCGATGAGGGGCTGATAGTAGGTGGTCAGGTTGATGTCCCACACCGCCCACTTCAGGGTGACTTCGTCGGCGCTGTTGTCAGGGTTCTGCTCACCGCCGCCGGCGGGGGTGTTCTCCGCGGGCTGAGAGTTCCCCGCGGGGGGATTGGACGGCTGCTGGTCCGCATTGTTGCCGCAGGCGGCCAGGCCGGCCACCATCAGCAGGGCCAGCATCAGGGACAGGGTCCGTTTCAGCATCTTCTTCATGTAGGAGCCTCCATTCTATCCTTCAAAATTTGGGGTCTGCGCGGACTGCCGGATGAAAAAACACAGCTTGCGTTTTTTCACGTGCGTTGCCTATATTCTACGCAGAGGGTCCTGTAAATGGTATGTAAAATTTCATGGTGAATTGCTCTTTTTTTAGGGCTTTTGTGACCAGCTTCAAAAACATATAAAATATTAAGTTTTTCATATATTTTTTGTATTTTCCAATGAAAACCATTTTGTTTTTTTGTTGACAATCGGTAAAAATCCACGTATCATCAAACTGTAAAGAGAAATCAAAAACAATGAATTGTTTTTGGAGCGGCGGGCCGGCACCCTGGCCTCCGCCGCCCTGTCCCTGCGGCATTTCCAGCGCAGCGCCCGGGAAAACCTGCTCCGCGCCGCCGAGTTCAACCTGAACCTGGTGGCCGGACTGGTGAGCCGGGACATGGAGTCCCTGGCCTCTCTGCGGGACTGGTGCGGCATGGACGCCGGCGTGAGCGGCTACATCTCCGGCGCCGTGACCGGGGCGGACGCGGCGGTCCGGGCCTTTGAAACTATGAACGAGCAGGTGCGCCCCAGCCGGGCCTACCCCTATCTGCTGCGGGTGGTGGCGGTGAGCCAGGACTACCAGCGCATTCTCCAGTGCGGCTCGGGCACCACGGCAGGCATCCCCCTCAACCCCTACACCATCAACCGGCTGGAGCGGCTGGAACAGGATCTGGACGGCAGGCAGTGGGTGGCCACCGATCCCTTCACCACGGTGGACGCCCCCTGCATCCTCTACAGCTGCGGGCCCATCCACCAGGGCTCCGGCCGGGGCCGTCCCACCGTGGGCACCGTGTTTCTCATGGTGTCCTCCGCCATCATCACCGACCCCGTCGCGGATTATCAGCTGCCGGAGGACTGCAGCCTGCTGCTGACGGTGAACGGGCAGTCCTTTGTGCTGGACGGCGCCGGCACGCTCACCGCCGCGGACTCCTCCGGCTCCTACACCCCCACCCAGGATGAGACGTTCAACAGCAGCACCCTGGTCAACCAGTTCCCCGCGGAGGGCGGGGCTCTCTTTCTCTCCGTCAGCTGCCCGGTGGGCGGGTCGGGGTTGTGGCTCACCCAGACCATCTCCCCCAAGGCCCTGAACGCCAGCCTGCAGAGCCTCTACGGCAGCCAGCTGCTGCTGCTGCTGTGCCTGTCCTCCCTCCTCATCGGGGCGGCGGTGCTGTGGGTGCTGGGCCGCACCATCAACCGCCCCATCCTCCGCCTTCAGTCCCGGATGGAGGCCATCTCCCAGGGGGATTTCTCCCCCGACCCCTCCATCGAGTGGGACAACGAGCTGGGGGACGTGGGCCGCGGGATCAACCACCTGTCCCAGTCGGTCCAGGGGCTGATGGAGCGCCGTCTGGCCGACGAAAAAGCCCGGCAGGACCTGGAGTACCAGATGCTCCAGAGCCAGATCAACCCCCATTTCCTCTATAACTCTCTCAACTCCATCAAATGGATGGCCACCATCCAGAGCGCCGACGGCATCGCCGAGATGACCACCAGTCTGGCCCACCTGCTCAAAAGCGTGTCCAAGGGGCGGGACAGCCTCATCCCCCTGTCGGCGGAGCTGGCCCTGCTGCGGGATTACTACGTCATCCAAAAATACCGGTACGGCGGGGCCGTGGTGCTCACGGAGGACATCGCCCCCGGCGTGGGGGACGCCCTCATCCCCCGCCTCACCCTCCAGCCCCTGCTGGAGAACGCCATCTTCCACGGCGTGGAGCCCAAGGGAGGCGCGGGGGTCATCTCCCTCACCGTCCGGCGGGAGGCGGATCTGCTGACGCTGGCCATGACCGACGACGGCGTGGGCATGGAGCCGGACCGGGCCGCCGCCCTGCTCAGCGGGGAGGAGGCCGGACCGGTGGGGCTCTTCCGCCACATCGGGCTGAGCAATGTCCACCGCCGCATTCAGTACGAATTTGGCCCGGACTACGGGCTGTCCATTGAGAGTCGGCCCGGAGCCTTCACCTGTGTCACGGTGCGGCTGCCCTATACCACGGAACGTCCAGGGAAGGAGAAGGATCTATGACCCAAGTGCTGCTGGTAGACGACGAGCCCCTGGTGCTGGTCGGCATACAGTCCATGCTGCGGTGGGAGGACTACGGCGCCCGTGTGGTCGGCACCGCCCGAAACGGCGTGCAGGCCCTGGAGCTGATTGAAACCCTCCGCCCCGATCTGGTCATCGCCGACATCAAAATGCCGGTGATGGACGGACTGAAGCTGATGGAGACCGCCCAGGACACCTATCAGGACCCGCCCCTGTTCATCATGCCCACCAGCTTTGAGGAGTTCGCCTTTGTGAAGGAGGCCATCAGCCGTCAGGCGGTGGACTACCTGATCAAGCTGGACCTCACCCAGCAGGCGCTGCTGGGCGCCCTGCGCAAGGCCCAGGAGCGGCTCGCCGTCCGGACACAGCGCGAGCCCGCCCGCCGCCGCCCCCCCTCCGAGCGGTTCGGCATGCAGCCCTTTTACGACCGCTTTTTTATCCGGCTGTTCAACAACCTCTTTGAGAGCGAGGAGCAGATGCGCGCCCAGCAGAAGGAGCTGGGCGTGGATTTCTCCTTTGACGGCTATGCCGTTTGCTACTGCGAGCTGCCCGACCTCAGCGTGGAGCACATGAGCCAGGAGCGGCTGATGAGCCTGTACTCCTCCACCACCCGGATGGCCTGGGAGACCGCCACCCGGTTTATGGCCTGCTACATCACCCCCCTGGACCCCCGGCACTTCAACATCACCTTCTGCCTGTCCGAGCAGGAGGTCCCCATCTCCCGGGAGGCGGTGGGAAACGTGCTGGACAAGGTGGTGGAGATCGTCTACAATTATTTCAGCGTGCGGCTTCTGTGTTCCGTGGGCTGCAAGGTGGGCCCGCCCATGGAGCTGAGCGCCTCCTACTACACCGCCCGGCTGTCCCTGTCCGAGCGGACCTCCCGGCATCCCGGCGTGGTCTTTTACGACGGCGCCCAGGGCGGCGGAGACGCGGACAGCGTATTTGATATGGCGCTGTACCGCGGGCCCCTCCTCCGGGCCTTCGAGGACCAGGACGCCTGCGCTCTGGAGCAGATCATGACCCGGATCACCGACAGCCTCCAGGCCTATCCCTCCCGCCAGCTCCAGGCCATGGACGCCGCCTGCAACCTGCTGTTTCTCTGCCTGAGCCAGTTCACCAACGGGGAGGAGATTGTCTCCCAGATTTTCGCGGGCGAGCCGGAGGGCTACCGGTGCGTCTACCGCCAGCGCACCATCCCGGAGATCACCGAGTGGATCGGCCGGCTGCGCACCGGACTGGTCCAGGCCCTGCGCTCCCAGCGCCGGGGATACAAGGACCAGATCATCCACCAGATCAAGGGCTACATACAGGCCAATCTGGGCCAGCGGCTCACCCTGAACAACGTGGCCGCCTCCGCCGCGGGCCAGGGGGGGAGGTCTGGCTGGTCTATGAGCCGGAACGCCTCCCCCTTCCCCGCCCTCACCCAGCTGGGGCTGTGGGGCCGGGAGACGGAGGACACCCTGGCCCGGCTGAGCTGACGCAAAAATACCGGCTCCCTGAGGGAGCCGGTATTTTTATTCGCGGGCGGGCTGTTACAGGCCGAAGTACCGGGCGGCGTTGTTGTAGCTGACGCCCTCCACGATCTTCTTCAGGGAGGCCTCGTGATTGGGGTATTCGCCGTTCTCCACCCACTGGCCGATGAGGTTGCACAGAATGCGGCGGAAATAGTCGTGCCGGGCGTAGCTGAGGAAGGACCGGGAATCGGTGAGCATCCCCACAAAGTTGCCCAGCAGGCCCAGGTTGGCCAGGGACTTCATCTGCGCCTCCATGCCGCTCTTGGTGTCGTTGAACCACCAGGCGGAGCCGTGCTGAATCTTGCCGGGAATCTCATCGGACTGGAAACAGCCGATCAGGGTGCCCAGCTGCTCGTTGTCCGCCGGGTTCAGGGAGTAGAGGATGGTCTTGGGGCAGCGGCCCTCGGCATCCAGCGCGGACAGCAGCGCGGCGATGTTGCCGCCGCAGGTGTTCTGGGCGATGGCGTCAAAGCCGGTGTCCGGACCCATCTTCTCATACATCCGCTGGTTGTTGTTGCGCAGGCAGGAGTAGTGCAGCTGCATGGCGATGCCCAGCCGGTGGTACTCCCGGCCCAGGTGCAGCAGGATGGCGGTCTGATAGCGCTCGGCCTCCTTGGTGCTGACCTCCTCGCCCCGCATGGCCTTTTCAAAGGCCTCGTTGGCCTTCTTGGGGGAGCAGGGCCGGAAGGGCACATAGTCCAGGCCGTGGTCGCTGGCCCGGCAGCCCAGCTTGTGGAAGAACTCCAGCCGCCGGGTCAGAGCGGCGCACACGTCCTCCACGCTGTCCAGGCTGGATTTGCCCACGCTGGCGGCCAGCTGGCCGATATACGCGGCAAAGCCGGGCTTGTGGATATTGACCGCCTTGTCCGGGCGGAAGGAGGGACACACCTTCACCTCAATGGTGGGGTCGGCGGCGATTTTCTCGTGCCACTCCAGGGAGTCGATGGGGTCGTCGGTGGTGCCGATCATGGCCACGTTGGCCTTCCGGATGATGCCACGGGCGGTGAGGTCCGGGTCGTGGCGCAGCTTCTCGTTGCAGAAGTCCCAGCACTCCTGGGCGGTCTCCGGGGTGAGGGGCTTGTCATAGCCGAAGAACTGCCGCAGCTCCAGATTGCACCAGTGGTACATGGGGTTGCCGATGGCCATCTCCAGAGTCTCGGCGAACTTCATGAACCGCTCAAAGGCCGGCTTGTCCCCGGAAACGTACTCCTCGGGCACGCCGTTGGAGCGCATCAGGCGCCACTTGTAGTGGTCGCCGAAATAAGTGCCGTCGGGATTTTTGCCCCCCAGCCACACCTCCACCAGATTGTCAAACCGGCGGTCCTCGTAGATCTCTTTGGGCGGAATGTGGCAGTGGTAGTCCACCAGGGGCATGTCCTCGGCATAGTCGTGGAACAGATGCCGGGCAGTTTCGGTGCTCAACAGGAAATCCTTGTCCATAAAATCTCTCATGGCGGTGTTCCTCCCATCAAAAATGCGGAACAGCCGCCCGCCCTGTGAGGTACGGACGGCCTCCCGTGCAAAATTTTCGTCGATTTGCAAGCCCGGATCGCGGGCCTAAGCTCGCGCTTCTCAGCGTTTGATGTCGTAATTCATGTTCATCAGGTTGCGGATGACCTCCGCGTCGTCGGTGATGTTGCCGTCGCCGTGGATGGTGTGCTTGATGACGCTGCTGGCCACGGCGAAATTCACCATGTCCATGGGCTTATACTCGTTCATCATGGCATAAATCAGGCCGCTGGCGAAGGCGTCGCCGCCGCCCACCCGGTCCAAAATGTTGAAGGTAAAGCGCTTGCTCTCGAAGGTGTGGTCCTGATACCACATATAGGCCATCAGGCTGTTCTCGCTGCCGCTGTGGGCAAAGCGGACGTGGCGGGCGATGCACTTCAGGTTGGGATAGCGCTCCACGAAGCGCTGAAACACCTCGTCCTGCTGCTCATAGCTGGGCTGAAGGGGCACGCCGTCCTTCCAGTCGCCCTTGGCGCGGTCATCCTCGTCCTTCCAGAGGTGGTAGGGCTCAATGCCCAGCAGCACATCCACATAGGGCAGGCACTGGGTGCAGAAGTCCCGGGCCTCCTCCCAACTCCACAGGGCGGAGCGGAAGTTTCCGTCAAAGCTGATGGTCATGCCCTTCTCCCGGCCCACCTTCAGGCAGTCCAGGGTGAGCTGGGCGCAGCTGGGGGACAGGGCCGGGGTGATGCCGCTGAGGTGGAGCCAGTCAAAGCCGTCCAGCAGGGCGCTCAGGTCCACCTTGCCGAAGTCGTACTCGGTGATGGCGGAGTGCTTGCGGTCATAGGTCACCTTGCTGGCCCGGATGCCGTAGCCCGTCTCCAGGTAGTAGGTGCCCAGCCGGTGGGTGGGGGTCTCCTCCGGGGTGGAGAGGATCACCGGAGTGCAGTGGACGTCGTTGGAGCGCAGGGCGCGCACGGCGCTCTTGCCCAGGCTGTTGTTGGGCACCACGGTGAAGAAGGTACTGTCCACCCCCAGGTTGGCCAGGGCCAGGGCAATATTGGCCTCACTGCCGCCGTAGCTGGCCTCAAAGCTGGTGCTCACCCGGATCTTGCCGTAGTTGGGCGGGGTGAGCCGGAGCATGATCTCCCCGATGGTGATAAACTTCTGGGAGCGGTTCCCCTGGAGCAGCGGGTTAAAGTGTTCCATATCGTTCTCTCCCAAATTTAAGATATCAATTTACGTACCTGGCCCTGTTGTCACGCTCGCTTTGGGCCCGCCGCGGGCCGGTTTTTCTCCGCCCCGGCCCGCCGGCGGGCTCAAGTCCTTTTTGGCCGCTTCTTGCAGACCTGTCCTGCTGTCATGCTCGCTTTGGGCGCACTACTCGCCGCGGCTTCCCTTCGCCTCGCAGTCCGGGCCGGGCCATTTGGCCCTCCCCTCCCTGCTCGCTTCGGTCCATCCGCGGCGGTGCGCCTAAGCTCGCACTTCCTACCGCTGGATACGGCCGGAGCCGTCGCCGCCGGCCAGCTTCTCCACCTCGGCCACGGTGACCATGTTGTAGTCGCCCTCGATGGAGTGCTTCAGAGCGGAGGCCGCCACGGCGAACTCCACCGCCGCCTGGGTGGACTTGCCGGTGAGCAGGGAGTAGATCAGGCCGCCGCCGAAGGAGTCGCCGCCGCCCACCCGGTCGATGATGTGCAGGTCGTACTTCTTGGAGAAGCAGAACTCGCCGCTCTTCATGTCGTACAGCATGGCGGACCAGCCGTTGTCAAAGGCGGAGTGGGACTCGCGCAGGGTGATGGCCACCTTCTCGAAGCCGAACTTGTCGGCCAGCTGCTTGGCCACGGACTTGTAGCCCTCGTGGTTGATCTCGCCGCCGTAGATGTCGGTGTTCTCCGCCTCGATGCCGAACACGTCCTTGGCGTCCTCCTCGTTGGAGATGCACACATCCACGTACTGGCACAGGTCGGTCATGGCGGCGCGGGCCTGGTCCCGGGTCCACAGCTTGCCCCGGTAGTTCAGGTCGCAGGAGATCTTCACACCGTGGGCCTTGGCGGCCTTGCAGGCCTCCCGGCAGATTTCCACCACGTTGGGGCCCAGGGCCGGGGTGATGCCGGTGAAGTGGAACCAGTCCACGCCCTCAAAGATGGCGTCCCAGTCGAAGTCGGAGGTGCTGGCCTCCTGAATGGCGGAGTGAGCCCGGTCGTAGATGCACACGGAGCCGCGCTGGGAGGCGCCCTTCTCGTTGAAGTAGATGCCCACACGGTCGCCGCCGCGGACGATCTTGGAGGTGTCCACGCCATAGCGCCGCAGGGAGTTCACCGCCGCCTGGCCGATGGCGTGGGCGGGGAGCTTGGTGACGAAGGAGGCGTCCAGGCCGTAGTTGGCCAGGGACACGGCCACATTGGCCTCGCCGCCCCCGAAGGAGAACTCCAGGTGGTCGGCCTGGACAAAGCGCTCGTAGTTGTAGGGCTGGAGACGGATCATGAGCTCGCCAAAGGTTACCACTTTAGACATGGGAAAATTCCTCCTAAATATTTTTTATATTTGCGGGCTGCTGCGCCGCGCTTCTCATTTTTGAACCAGATGAACGGCAAACCCGGACAGCCCCTCCTTGAGGTAGATGGCCTTGGTCTTGCCCTTGGCGTCCAGCACCCGGCTGTCCTCCAGGAACTCCACCCCCTGGCGGCCCAGGTGGTACACCGCCCGGTCCACGCTGTTGGTGGCGATGGCAATGTGGCCGCAAAGGCCCCGGCCGGGCTTCTTCATGCACTCCACCGCCTTGCCGGCGAAGATGGAGGAGTTGCCCGCCTTGTACTCCAGGCCGAACAGGGCGCACAGGGTCTTGGCGGTCCGCTCCGCCTCCCCCTCGTCGGCGCAGTTCACCCCGATGTGGGCCAGCTCAAAGCCCAGCATGGTCTTGACCGCCTCCTTGCACAGAACGGTGATCTCCTCCCATTTGCCGGCCTTGATCATGTCGTTCTTGCACATCCAGGTGCCGCCCACCGCCACGATCTGGTCGTAGCCCAGGTAGTCGTTCACGTTCTTGGCGCTGACGCCGCCGGTGCACATCCACTTGGCGCTCTTCAGCGCCGCACCGATGTTCTTCAGCATGGCCACGCCGCCGTTGGCCTCGGCGGGGAAGAACTTCAGGGTATCGCAGCCCTGGTTCATGGCCTGCTGCATCTCGCCGGCGGTGGCGGTGCCGGGCATCATGATTCCGCCCTTGTCGATGACGTGCTGGGTCACCTTGGGGTCATAGCCGGGGGCCACGATGAAGGTGGCTCCGGCGGCCATAGCCCGGTCGGCCTGCTCAGTGGTGAGCACCGTGCCCGCGCCCACCAGCATCTCGGGCACCTCCTTGACGATGGCGCGGATGGCGTCCTCGGCGGCGGCGGTGCGGAAGGTGACCTCGGCGGCGGGCAGGCCGCCGTCAGCCAGGGCCTTGGCCAGGGGGACCGCCTGGGCGGCGTCCTCAATGGCGATCACGGGAATTATGCCGATTTCGTAGATCCTTTGCAGCACTTGATTGTTCATACCTGCATCCCTCCATGTAATGTTCGCGTAGGTTCTTGTCCTGCTTGTCTCTATTATACATCTTGTATACTAGAATTCAATTGGAGGAACTGCAAAATATTTGCTCTGTTTTTTGTGCAACATTCCATACCCGGCGGTCTGCGTCACTTTTCACTGGTGCACTAGTGGACAAATGCGTCAAATTGTGATATAGTATGTACAGAAAGCCCTTACAAAGGAGGCGAACGACATGAAGCTGCTGGAGCGTCTCTCCCGGGAGAGCGGCGGAGAATACGCCCTGCGTACCATCAAGGAGAACATCATCAGCCTGGAGCTCCCCCCCGGCAGCCAGATCAGCGAAAACGAGCTGGCCGCCGAGATGGGCCTGTCCCGCACGCCGGTGCGGGAGGCGCTGATGGAGCTGGCCAAGGTGAAAATCGTGGACATCCAGCCGCAGAAGAAGAGCACCATCCCCCTGATCGACTACGACATGGTGGAAGAGTCCCGGTTTATGCGGGACCTGCTGGAGTGCGCCGTGGCGGAGCTGAACTGCGAAATGGCGTCCCCGGCCGATTTGGAGCGGCTCCGCGAGAACATCCGCCTCCAGAGCCTCTACCTGGACGGCTATTATACCGGCCCATTGGTGGAGCTGGACAACAGTTTTCACGGCATGCTGTTCAGTATTGCGAAAAAATCCCAGGTGTTTGGGCTCATTCAGAATATATCCATCCACTTTGACCGGGTGCGTACGCTGGCCCTGTCCTCGGTGAAGGCCGGAAAAATCGTCCAGGACCACCAGGACATTGTGGACGCCATCGCCCGAAAGGACGCCCCCGCCGCCCGCTCCCTGATGGAAAAACACCTCAGCCGGTATGACATCGACGCGGCCGCCCTGCGGACGGCTTACCCCCAATATTTCAAATAGCACCGAAAACCCCCGGGTCCCAGGGACCCGGGGGTTTATTGTCCTATTTTGCGGGCCGCTCCACGGTATAGCCCTGGTACAAATTGGTCACCGGCATGGACGGGTCGCTGACCCGCAGCGTCCGATCCCGGCAGCAGACGGTGTGCACGCCCTCTGCCGCCAGCCGGTCCAGCGCCCCGGTGTCCAGTGTGTCCGCAATGAATACGGGCCCCAGCTTCATGGCCAGCAAGGCGCAGCTCAGAGTCCGGGAGCAGCCCGTCAGGCTGTCCGCCGACGCCCTGCAAACGCCGTCCGCCGGGTCCAGGTACATGGTGCGGACCTGCCCGTCCCTCAGCCGGTAAAACCGTTCCCCGTCCCGCTCTGCCGCCGGGAAGCGCCGCAGGGCGGCCAGGCTCATGGGGCCCTGATACTCCGCGGTCCCCGCGCAGATGGGGCGGCCCTCCTCCAGCTCGTCCAGCAGCTCCAGCGCGTAGGTCCGGCCCTCCCGGCCGTCGAGGCAGCGGGCAAACCCGTCCCAGCTGGTGATGGTGCCGCTGGTGAAGCCACCCTCCATCAGGGCGTCCGCCAGACAGTCGGCCACAAAGGCGTTCCGCAGCCAGCCAAAGTCCAGGAAGCACACAACGCTCTCCTGCCGGGCAAAGGCCAGATACTCCTCCGATATCCGCAGGCGCAGCCGGTTTTCTCCCAGCAGCTCCACCTCAATGTGGGCGGGATCGGCGGCATAGGCGGCATAGGCGGCATACTCCGCCGCCACCTCCCCGCTGAGCCGGGGATCAAAATCCACCAGCATCACGTCGTCCTGACAGCGGAACAGGTCGCCGTACCGGGCGTACACCGGCCCCAGGTAGACGGTGCGGTCCCCCGCCTCCCGGACGGCCTCAAAGGCCCGGTACAGCATGGGGTCCACCTCCAGCGCCTCATTGGGGCGGCGGCTGAGCTCCCACAGGTTGACCACTCCGTCAAAGCCCTCCATGGTGTGGAACAGCTGGTAGGCCGTCCGGCACGCCTGGGTATACAGCGCGGACAGGGCCCGGTTCTCCTCTCCCGGAGCCCGTCCCTCCGTCCCCAGCTCATAGAACAGGGTGAACTCCCCGGCGCAGGTGGGTCCGTCCGATGCCCCGGCCTCAATCTCCTGCCAGCCGCCCTCCACAGCAAACAGCTGGCCAAAGGAGTACGCCAGCGCCAACGCTCCGATCAGCAGAAACAGCCCCGCCGCAATCAGCCGCAGCGTGGTATTGCTGCCGGACAGCTCGATCTTCTCCACCGGTGGGGGATGGGGCAGGTCCCGGCGGTCCCTCGCTGTGCGCCCCAAGGTCAGATCACCGCCATCACCAGCAGGAGCAGGAAGAGAATCGCCACCACAGCGATGAGAATCAGGCCGCCGATGGCGCCGCTCTTACACGCTTTCGCGTTGCGGGTGTGGTGGAAGTGGTTGAACACCGCCATGGCGATGAAGCCCAGCAGCGGCAGGAGGAAGGAGAACACCTTATACCAGACGCTGCCTGTGTCGTGGGCGGGATGGATGAGCATTTCCTCCTCCCGGACCGCGGCGGCCAGGTTCACGGACTCCTCCGCTTTCTCCGCCGGCTCGCCGGGCTTGAGAATCTTGATGGCCTTCACCGGCACGCCGGCCTCCCGGACGGCCTTGTACTCCGCGATTTCCTTCTGGTTGCCGTATACATAGTGGTCGTGGCCGATGCACACGAACTCCGGCTGGTCCTGGCTGTAGTCGTGGATGGAGGGGTCGTAGGTAAACAGCACCTTGTTCTTCTCCAGCTCCGGGTCGGGGATGGGGATGGCGGAGATCAGGGAGTGGGTGTAGGGGTGCAGAGGATAGTCGAACAGCTCCTCCGCCTCCGCCACCTCCACGATGCGCCCCTTGTAGATGACGCCGATCCGGTCGGAGATGAACCGCACCACCGACAGGTCGTGGGCAATAAACAGGTAGGTAATGCCCTTTTCCGCCTGGAATTTTTTCATCAGGTTGAGCACCTGGGCGCGGATGGACACGTCCAGGGCGGAGATGGGCTCGTCCGCCACCACCAGCTCCGGCTCCATGACCATGGCCCGGGCAATGCCGATGCGCTGGCGCTGTCCGCCGGAAAACTCGTGGGGATAGCGGGTGAGGTGCTCGGGAAGCAGGCCCACCTCTTCGATCATAGTCTCCACCTTTTTCACCCGGTCCGCCTCGTTGTTGAACAGGTGGAAGTTGTAGAGGCCCTCGGAGATGATATAGTCCACAGTGGCCCGCTCGTTCAGCGACGCCGCCGGGTCCTGGAATACCATCTGAATGTTGCGGATCACCGCCCGGTCCAGCGCTCTGGGAATCTTGCCGGAAATGCGGACGCCCTTGTAGGTGATCTCGCCGGCGGCCAGGGGATTCACCCGGATGACCGCCCGGCCCACGGTGGTCTTGCCCGAGCCGGACTCGCCCACCAGGGAGAAGGTCTCCCCTTTGTAAATATCAAATGTGGCGTTCTGGACGGCGCGCACCGCGTCGTCTCCCTTGCCGAAGGTGATGTCCACATTTTTCAGCGACAGCAGAATCTCCCTGCCGTTCTCGTCCAGCGGGCCATGCTCCGGCAGCACAGCGGTCCGGACCTCATTGGCTTTCTGTTGGCTCACGATCCGACCCTCCTTAAATGTTGAATGCCGCCATCAGCTTCTCGTGGATGTTCTGGATGCCCTCCGGCTTCTCGATCTTGGGGGCACGGGGGTCCAGCAGCCAGGTTTTGGCGAAATGAGTCTCGCTCACCTGGAACATGGGAGGCTCCGCCACCGTGTCGATTTCCAGGCAGTAGGGGTTGCGGGGCGCGAAGGCGTCGCCCACAATCTGATTGTACAGGGAGGGCGGCGTGCCGGTGATGGAATACAGCTTGGTGTTCTTCTGGGCCAGCTGGGGCAGGGAGGACAGCAGCGCCCAGGTGTAGGGGTGCCGGGGGTCGTAGAACACTTCCCGCACGGTGCCCAGCTCAATGATCTGGCCGGCGTACAAAACCGCCACCCGGTCGGCGATGTTGGCCACCACCCCCAGGTCGTGGGTGATGAACACGATGGTGTAGTTGAACTCCTTCTGGAGGTCCTTGATGAGCTGGAGGATCTGGGCCTGGATGGTCACGTCCAGGGCGGTGGTGGGCTCGTCGCAGATGAGGATTTTGGGCTGGCAGGACAGGGCGATGGCGATGACAATGCGCTGCCTCATGCCGCCGGAATACTGGAAGGGGTAGTCGTCAAAGCGGGCGGCGGCGTTGGGAATGCCCACCTTGTGCATCAGCTCCAGGGCGCGGCGGCGGGCCTCCGCCTCGGTGCACTCCTGGTGCTTGAGGATGATGGAGGTGATCTGCTTGCCGATGGTGATGATGGGGTTCAGGGAGGTCATGGGGTCCTGGAACACGGTGGCGATGCGGCGGCCCCGGATCTTGGTCCAGTCCTTGGCGTACTTCACGTTGGCCAGGTTCAGGATGCAGGTTCCGTGGAGCTGCTCCGGCGTCTCGTCCAGATACCGCACCCGGAAGGCCACATCGTCAAACACGGCGCTGCGCTGTCCGTCGTCGTCCAGGTCCACCCCCAGCTGCATGGCCTTTTTCAGCGCCTTCAGCAGCTGGTTGGTGAGCTGGAGCCGCTTCCTCAGGCCGTAGCGGCCCACGGACAGATAGATCTCTTTCGCCAGAATCTCATTGCGCCGCCGGGCCGCCTGGGGGACCTCCCCCTTGATCTCCTTCTCATACTGGGCGTGGAGTTTAGCGGAGCGCTCGTTGTAGCTCCTCATATACTCGGCGTCCGCCTCCACCGCCCGCTTCTTCTCCCTGGCCAGCCGTTCGCTCTTCTGACACAGGGCCTTGATCTTGGCGTCGTATTCCTTGATCTGGCGGGCCGCCTCCTGAATCTTGTCCTTCTCCTTGGCGGGATTCAGGGTCTGCTTCCGGTTGAAGGTATCGGCCCGCTCCTGCTTGAGGTCCCGGAGCTCCTCCTCCAGGGCCTGCTGCTCCTGGCCGCTCAGGCCGCACTTCTCCTTTTTTTCGCTCTCCAGATTCAAAATTTCCCGGTAGGTGGCCGCGCCCAGCTCCAGATGGGAATACTCGTCCAGCTTCTTCCGGCACCGCTCCATCAGGGAACGGGCCATGCCGTTGACCTTCACCACCGTGTCCGCCAGCTCATCGTCGCTGAAAATGATGGAGCCGTTGTCAATGAATCCGTTGGAGTCCAGCATACCGGCAAAGGTCTTGGTAAACACCGATTTGCCCGAACCGGACTCGCCCACGATGGCGATGGACTCGTTCTCGTAGATGTCCAGGGAGATGCCCCGGATGGCGGTGAGAATTCTGCCGCGGACCTTGAACTTCACGTCCAGGTCCCTGACGGACAGCAATACCTTTTTCTCTTCCATGCCGCCGCCCCCTTACATGTGTGTCCTGGGGTCGGACGCGTCGCCCAGATTCTGCCCCACCACGTACAGCACCACGGAGATGATGGCGGAAATCACCACCGGGCTCCAGAACTCAAACTCCCAGCCGGGGGTGACCATGGCGCCCTCCGCCTCGTAGATCAGACGGCCCAGCGACATCTCCGACAGGCCCATGCCGATATAGGACAGGAACACCTCATAGGAGATATAGGAGGGAATCTCGGTGGCCAGCAGGGTCACAATCACGGAGGTCATGAAGGGCAGAATGTTCTTCATGGCGATTTTCACCGTGGAGGTGCCCAGGCACCGGGAGGCCAGGTTGTACTCCCGGTCGCGGATGATGACCACCTGGGTGCGGATAAAGTAGGCGATGCCCAGCCATCCGGTGACCGTGAGGGCAAACACCATGGTCCAGAATCCGGCGGTGAACAGCATCACCAGCACGGCAATGAGCAGGATATAGGGCACGTTGGCCACGATGTTGTAGACCTCCACCATGATGGCGTCCACCCGCTTGGAGAAGCCCCAGACGGCGCCCACAATAACGCCGATGGTCATGTTGATGGCGGCGCAGATAAACGCCAGGGAGATGGAGATGCGGGAGCCGTTCCAAATCGCCTGGAAGGTGGACTGGCCGGCGGCGCCGGTGCCCAGAATCCACTTCAGCTCCCCGCCGAATTTGCCCATGGCGGCGACAGGGCTCAAATGCTTCGCCTCGGCGTCCATCAGGTTGGCAAAGGGGTCGTAATGGGTCACGGAGGGATAGATATACGCGAAGGCGACCACAAAGATCAGCAGAGCCAGGATGGCAATGTTCAGCTTGTTGCGGAAAAACACGCGAAACACCGACTGCCAGTAGGAGTAGCGGGGCGCGGTGATCTTTTCCGACTCCAGCTCACTGTGGTCGTGGAAGGAGAACAGCTTCTCCTCCGTCATGCCGTATTTACTCAGATCATGCTCCATATCTCTCACCTATCCTTCGTCGTGAACGAGATGCGCGGGTCCACCGTCGCCATCAGGATATCGCCCAGAATGACGGAGGTTACCGACAGCACCGCGTAAAACAGGGTGACACCCACAATGACGCCGTTGTCGTATTTCTTCACGGCCTCGGTGAGCAGGTTGCCCGCGCCGGGAACCACGTACACGCTCTCCGTGATGATCGCGCCCGTCATCGCGCCCAGCACGGAGCCGGGTATGCCGTGGACAATGGGGATGGCCGCGTTCTTCATGATGTGCTTGCTGAAGATTTCCCCCTCCGACAGGCCGCCGGACCGGGCAAACTTCACGTAATCCGAGTTCATCTGGTCAATCATATACCGGCGCATCCACTTCATCAGGTTGGCCACCGAGGGCAGCGCCAGGGATATGATGGGCAGGATGAACATCAGCTTGCTGGAGGACTCCATGTCAAAGGTGCCGGGCAGCCCGAACACCGAGGTGCCGACGGCCTTGAACAGGAAGATATAGGCCAGGGAGGGCACCGCGATGATGAACACGATATAGACGGTGCCCAGCTTGTCCAGAAGCCCGTCCTTGTGCCGGGCCATCAGGATGCCGATGGGCAGGCCGAGCAGATAGGCCATGACCACCGAAATGATGCCGATGACGAAGGAGTACCCCATTTTGGACATGCCCCGCTTCACCGTCGCCACGTTGGTATAGTCGTCGGTAAAACGGTCGGCGTTGACCTTGTTGTTCTCCCGGGAGCCGGCCTGATAGGTGGCGGTATGGAGGTCGTCCGCGCTGTCCTCCTGCAGCCCCGTGGGGAAGGTCATGGGCGAGAGCACATAGGAGCCCTGGCTCCTGGTCATGGTGTCGAACACATCGATGCCGGTGTTCACCGTGTAGGACGCGCCCAGGTGAATCGTGGCCAGGTTCTGGTGGAGATAGGGGAACTGGCCGTCCATATAGAGCAGGTACTTGTGCAGCGTCCCGTTCCCGATGATGGCGGGGGAGACGCGCCCGTCGTCATAGACCGGGTCATGCCAGGTAAAGGTGAGGCCGCGCTCTCCGATATCCCCCTCCACCTTGTGGATGTTGTCGAACACCACCAGGCCGGTGAGGTAGTTCCAAAGCCGGTGGGTCAGGGGATAATCCTTGCTCGCGAACAGCAGCTGCTGCCCGCCCTTGGCCAGCTTCCGGCCGGTCATGATGGCGTCCTTGCGCTGCACGGTGTAACCCTGGGACTCATAGTACCGGGTGAACTGCTCCACATACTGAGCGGCCGTCTCCGGGTCCTTGTCCGCCGTCCGGCCGATGTTCGCGGCGTCCGCCCGGACCTCCTCCGTAATCTCGCCGCTGCTGACGAGGGCCTGGAGATAGTCCCCGTACGTCACGTAATCCAAATAGCCGTAATTTTCCCATTTCTGATACTCATACGTGGTCTTCTGGTTGCCCTGCTGCTTACTCCACACCGGGTCCTGGGCAAAGATTGCCCGCCGGTCCAGCAGGGAGTAAATCATGACCATGACGATGCCCACGACAATCACAATGGAGACAATGCCGTGCAGCAGGCGTTTGACTAAATATTTTCCCATCTTGGCGATTCACCTCGTCCCTTAACGACCGCGGGAGAATGGAAATGCTTCCATTCTCCCGCAGCATAAACTCTATTGCTTGAATACTGCCGGTGTTCCGGGCGCGAATCAGCCCTCCAGGCCGATGTTCTTGAGCATATCGCCGCCCCCGGCGGGATACAGGGTGTTCAGGTAGGTGGCGGGATCGCCGTAGTCGGGGCCCCAGCCGGAGAAGTCGTAGAAGTCGTAGTTCATGTCGGACACAGCGGAGCCGGAGTAGCCCACGTCGTAGATCTCCTGCCAGTCGGCGGTGTCGTACAGGTTGACCTGGATCAGGCCGCCGGAGGTCTCCTCAATGGACTTCTTGAAGGCCTGGGCGCGGTTCTTGTAGGGCTCATAGAAGGAAGCCTGGGGCATGTCGATCTGGATGGGGTTCTCCGCGGTAATTTCCAGACCCTGAGCGGCCAGCTCCTCCACGGCCTTGTTCAGGAACTCCTTGCTGGCGGAGACGTTATACCAGCCGTCGAAGCCGCGGGAGTCGCCCGCGCCCTCCTGCTGCTCGGGGTCATACACCTTCATGGGGTAGCCGTCGGCGGTGACCTGAGCCTGGACGATGGCGCCGTAGTTGGTGCCGGCCTTGAACTCGGTGGGCGTGCCGTTGATGTCCACGGTGATGTCCTCGGGCAGGGCCACCAGAGAGCCCAGCACGTAGGAGTTGACCAGGGAGTTATTCTTGCAGTCGTCGCCCACAGCCTGGGCGTTGTAGGCACCGCGGTCCACGCCGGTGCAGATGGCCAGACGGAAGTTCTGGTTCAGCAGGGCGGCATGGGTGCGGGCCTTGGCGTCGTCGTCCTGGACGGAGACCACCTTGGTCTCGTCGTTGAAGTTCTGCCAGAGGGAGCGGTTCAGGTTGAACCAGCCCACCATGGAGGTGGCGTCGGTGCCGCTGACGTAGGCGTAGGGCTCGAAGTTGCCGTCCTCCTTGCACTTGACCAGGATGGCGGTGGTCAGGGCGCAGGAGTCAAGCTTGCCGGCCATGAAGTCGTTGTAGGTGCGCATGGGGTCCTCGCCGCCGTTGTAGCTCCAGTTGACGGTCTTGACGTTGACGGCGTCGGCGTTCCAGTACTTCTCGTTGGCCTTGAAGACGTAGGAGTTCTTGTCGGTGTGGCTGGTGACCAGGTAGGGGCCGCAGTAGGCGACGCTGTCGGGGCCCTTGCCGTACTTGTAGCTCTCGGCGGAGGGATCGTAGTCGGCGCCGAACTGGCCGCCCTGGGACTCATAGTAGTCGCGGCTCATGGGGCAGAACAGGGAGTAGCACAGCATGGTGGGGAAGTAGTAGGTGTCGGCGGTCAGGGTGTACTCCAGGGTGTAGTCGTCCACGGCCTTCACGCCCACCTTGGAGAAGTCGCGGTCGCCGGCCAGGTACTCGCTGACGCCCACCAGGACCCCATCGACCAGATACTCCAGGTGGCCGGGGTTGTCCAGGGCGTGCTGCATGCCGGCGACCCAGTCGTCAGCGGTGACGGGGCCCAGCTCACGGCCCTGGTTGTCCACCCAGACCATGCCCGGACGGATCTTGAAGGTGTAGGTCAGGCCGTCGTCGGAGACGGTGTAGCTCTCGGCCATGGCGGGCTGCAGGACGTTCTCCACGTCGTACTCCAGCAGGTTGGACAGGGTGTACACCATCACGTCGGAGGTCTGAGTCCGGTTGTCGGCCAGAGTGTCCCAGGTGGTGTTGTCGCCGCTGTAGATGCGGTTATAGGTGTCCTTCAGGGTGTAGCCCTGGTCGATCAGGTACTGCTTGGCCCACTCCATGTAGGTGCCGGTGCCCTTGACCTCGGCCCAGTGCTTCTTCATGGCGGTGATGTCCTCAATCTTGAGGATCTCGTTGGTGATCAGGTACTGGTACACCCGGTCGTTGTCCAGGCCCCACAGCGCGGGAGAGGTGGTGTAGGGGGCGATGCGGGTAATGCCGTAGAGGCCGCCGGTGTTGGTGGTGAAGGGCATGAACACGCCGCTCTCCAGCATCTTGGCCTCGGCGATGGCCATCAGGGCGTAGCGCTCGGAGACGTTGTCGGTCTCCAGAGACTTGGTGTACGCCTCGGTGAACTCGCCCAGAGCCATCTCGGCGATCTCGTCGTTATCGTGGGTGGCGTCCAGATAGGAAACGTCGCTGGGAGCGGCGCTCTGCTCCACAGGAGTGCTCTGCTCGGGAGCGTTGCTGTTCCCGGCGGGCGGATTGCTGGTCTGCGCGGCGTTGTTGCTGCACGCGGCCAAGCTCAGCGCCATAGCCAGAACCAGCATCAGGCTTACGAACTTCTTCATGTTTATCCTCCTAATTTTATGTTATATTTAACCGGGCAAAACGGTTTTGCCGCCCATCCTGCTCAGGTTAAACCACCCTTGGGCCGTTCCTGGCGGGAACGGCCCTTCTGTCCCCCCCCAGGGGGACAGAGACAACGGGATATATCCCGTTCAGCACTGCACAGCATTGCTCTATTAAATCGCAGACGTGAAAAGTTGACGCGGCACCCCGCGCCTTGACGAACGGCGCGCCGCGCTTTGCAAGAGATGGAGCCGCCGGATTCATTTTCCCCTCAGGGGCATAGGCCGCCCATTCATGATTTGTTAAATATTATAGCGAATTACCAGGGCGCTGTCAATACAGGATTTGCATTTCGACTGTTTTGCCCTGCATTTTTTACCTGTCAAAACCTGTCGACCGTCAACATATTGTCAACATACCGCCGGGGCGCAGGCCCCGGCGGTATGTTTTCACCCATCAAAAAGAAATATATGTGCAGCCGGCGCAGCGGAATCCGCCGCCGGAAAACTCCAGCTCCGCCACCACCCGGCCGACATAATTTGCGCCGAAGCCGCTGGCGTCGCAGCCCAGGAGGCAGAACACCCCGCCGTCCTTCACGCTGTACTCGACGATATCCCCCAGGGCCAGGGCATCCGCCGCCGGCCCCTCCCCATCCTCCCTGGGGATAGTCTCGTCCAGCCCCGGGCCGGTGAGATAGTAATTCTCCCCGTCCCCGGTGGACTTGACGCTTTCCAGGATCATCCCGGTGAGGCCGGAGGTATCGTACTGCTCCAGGGTGTCCGCGTCAAAGACATAGAGGTTATCCACACTCACCCCGGTGCCGTGGCCCTCCACCAGAATGACCACGATCTCATCCCGGCCGTCCCCGTCCAGGTCCAGCACCTGGGGCTCCACCGCCTCGGCGGGCTGGAAGTGACAGTCCCAGTTTCCCACAAAGCGGGCCGTTTTATCCCGGTAGCTGAGCCGGATGTCCGTGCCATTTTCATCCACCGGGAACACCGCGGGGGCCTCGGCGTACTGCCGCTCCTCCATGGCCGCCTTGAACGCCCACAGCTCATTGGGCAGGGACCAATACCCCTGGCCCTGCCGGACATAGGTGGGCTCCCACCAGCCCAGCCAGCCCAGGTCGTCCTCCAGCCGCCCCAGCCGGTCAAAGGTGTCCAGCAGGTCCGCGTCGGTGTTGAGCAGCTGGACGCTGTTTGCCAGCAGGCCGTTGACCTCCTTCACAAAGTCCCAGATGGCGTTCACGTCGAAGCTCTGGTGCAGCTCGGCCTCAAAATTGAGGTCGAAGTCCACGGCGCCCTCCCGGACCACCCGCTCCTCCCCGTTTTCCAGGGTGAACAGCTCATAGCGGTAGGTGCACCAGCCCTGGCCCATATAGGGGTGGTAGCGCAGGAGATAGTCCTCCCCGTCCAGGGTGCACAGGAACAGGGCGTTGTAGCCCGCGTGGGCGTTGTATCCCTCCTCCGAGAAGATCAGCCCGCCGTCCTCGTAGACCTCCAGCCGCTGGCCCATCCCCCCGTCGATGGGGGTGAGCCGGATCTCCTCGGGCACGCCGTTGCCGTTCAGGTCGGGGGTCAGGTTATCCGCCCTCACCTCCCGCGTATCCGCGAGGGTCCGCTCCACCGCGGCGTCAAAGTCATCCCGCATCATCTGGGTTTCGCCGTCCGGAGCGCCTCCGCCCGCACCCATAATCATCATGGCGGCAAGGCTCCGCCCGCCCTGCTGGTCCAGCTCAAAAATATAGTAGGTCCAGCAGTCCTTCGGGGAGAACCACCCTTCCTTCGTCACGTACATACCGCCCAACAGCATATATTCCGCCTTTTCCGGCTCTGGGGTGTGATACTCGCCGAAGCTCCGCCAGATCTCCACGTCCATGCCCAGCACAGAGCGGGTCCACGGGCCGTCCAGGGTCTTGATTCGCCAGCCGTCGAACTCCGGCCTGCCGCTGTTGCCCACGGAGATGGGCTGAACGTCCAGATTCAGCAGGAAGTATTCATACTCCGCCTCCATGTGCCTGGCGGCGGCGTCCAGCACGTCTCGGGGCACGGCGGAGACATCACAGGCGGTCTCCACCTCCGGCGCGGCCTGGACGGGCTTCTCTCCCAGGCTGTGGTAGTAGTCCTCCGCCGCCGTCAGCAGCTTGGCGGCGATCCGCGCCGCCCGGACGGCCTCCCCGTCAGAGATGGACTCAGGGTACATCCTGGTCTCCGCCCCTTCTGGCTCCTCCAGTCCCACCTGCGCCACCATCCGGGTTACAACCGCCTTATCCCCGGACAGATCTACCGTAAAGTTCCAGTATCCGCAGCGCGAATAGCTGCTGGCCGCGGCCATGAATTGTGTCGTGATGCCCACAGCAGTGGGGCCGTCCCACCACGCGTATAAGGATCCCTCAATGCCGCTGTCAAAGGGCTCGTAGCGCATGGTCAGCGTTTTGGCGGGTGCGCCGTCCGGCTGCCAGTAAGTCCCCTCCTCCAGGGTCAGGCCGTCCACCGTGCCCTTGATGCTCACATTGCCATTGTCGTCCAGGGTGAGGCTCAGGTCCGCCGTCAGGCCGTCCAGCGCGGACGCGCTCCCGCCGTCCTCCGGCTCCGCCGACCCGAAGGCGCACAGGCAGGCCAGCGCCATGGCCAGCACCGCCGCCACCGCCGCCCACAGCCACCGCCTGGGGGCTTGGGCGATGCGGGTGATCCGCTCCTTGAGGCTCTTCTTGTCCCCCGCCATGGTGGTGGCGCACCGGAACAGGTCGCCGGGGGCGGGCTTTGCCGTCACCAGGGCCAGCAGGGTGGCGCCGTACCCCGCCCGCTGGTCCTCCCCCAGCCGCCTGAGGGCCCCCTCGTCGCAGGCCAGCTCGCCGTCCCTCCGGCTCAGCCCCGCCGCCAGCCATACCAGCGGGTTCCACCAGTGGACCGCCAGCGCCCCGCACCGCAGAAGGCTCCAGAAGAAGTCGCCGTGGCGGAAATGGGTGTACTCGTGGGCCAGCACGTGGCGGAGCATGGCCGGGTCCGCCGCCGCCTGGGGAGTGACGTAAATGCAGCCCCCGAACAGGCAGGGCGACGGCAGCCCCACGGCCGCGTACACCGGCAGGGGACAGTCCGCCCCCTCCAGGGGGACGCGCTCCCGCCGCAGCTTCCGGTAGAACCGCAAATTGGACGCCAGCAGCACCAGCGCCGCCGCAATTCCTCCCGCCAGCCACGCCCAGCCCAGCCAGGGGGCGAGCCGGGTCAGGTCGGGGGCCGCGGGGGGCTCCGGGGCGGCGGGCAGGTCGGGCGGGGCGGGGACGGTGGGCACGAACCCCGTCCCTACGCCGGTTTCAGGCAGTCCCACCGCCTGATCCGGCGGGGCGCTGAGCAGGTCGGACAGGGTGTATTGATTTTGTTCCACATGCGTCTCGGCAAACACCCGCGTCCCCGCCAGGGGGGACGTGAACAGCTGCACCGGCACCAGCAGCCGCACCAGCACCACCCCCCACAGGGCGTAGCGCAGCCCGGCGCTGATGCGCCTGCCGAGGGCGGCCCGCAGGGCCAGCACCACCAGGATCAGAAACACGGAGGTGGCAATCCACTCCAACAGCATGACAGTCATCTAATTCCCCTCCCCGATCCGGTCCAGGATGGCCCGCAGCTCCGCCACCTCGTCGGAGGACAGCTCCTGGCGCTTGACCATGGCGCTCATCATCAGCCCCACGCTGCCCTGATACACCCGGTCCAGAAAGCTGCGGGTCTCGGCGGTGGCGGCCCGCTCCCGCTCCACCGCCGGGGCGTACAGCTTGCCCCGCGCCCCCTGCTCCACCCGGACCAGACCCTTCTCCTCCATCCGGCGCAGGGTGGTGATGGTGGTGCTCTTGGCCCACCCCACCCGCTCGCTTAACTCCGCCACCAGCTGCATCACCGTCTGGGGGCTGTTTTCCCACAGGCAGTCCAGCACGCTCCACTCGCTGGCGGTGAGCTTGACCCCGTCTGTGTTCTTTCCGGCTTCCATGGCCCATCCCTCCCGTTTGGTTTACTTTGTAGTCCTATCATAGCACGGCAGGTTTACATTGTCAACCAAAAAGAAGTTACAGTGCGGTTACAGTTTTTTGGTGTTCCCGTCTCAAGCAATCCACGCATAGTATCATTCGAATAATGACTCAAATCGAGCCAGTGGGATTCGTTCCGC
>ERZ808051.316-NODE-316-length-58665-cov-11.211665_pt1 | contig 58665 bp, 59 predicted proteins | sample MGYA00380199_ERZ808051 | MGnify/ENA primary metagenome ERZ808051 (study PRJEB31490, sample SAMN06133391) | mouse gut metagenome | isolation source: J11 | host: mice | place: China: Chengdu | collected 2015-05 ... | reverse complement strand
CAGTTGTTTTGGATAGAATTATCCATGTGTTATTGTAGCAAATCTGCGGAAGAAGGTCAAGGACTTGCAGAGAAAAATGCAGAGAAAATTAAAGAGGGTAAACTGACTTTTCAAGTCAGTTTGGATACTTCCCTATGGAAATTTCATCATACGGACGGTAGGGAAGTATGGGGAATTTCGCCCATGTGTCCGGACATGGGCAGTGCTTGCTATTCTTATCAAGAATTATTGACAAGAATAGTTATCACGACTTTTTTATTATCACGACCTTTGATGATAAAGCTGATAAACTCAAAGGTTTTCAATAAAAAAGTCGGGATAATATTTTGCAACAGACACCAATTTTTAGTTTTTGAAACCGACAATATTTCTTTAAAAGTCGGGATAACTTTTTTCAGCGAATGTGTAAAAAGTGCGATTTTACTTAAAAATGAGTTCTCCCATTTTGCATTCCTTAATAAATCAAGCATTTTGAATGGTTTATCAAAAACATTATCACGACTTTTTACTGCCATTGCATCGTTAGAAAAATTTATAAATGGACGAAAAGTCACCCATATTATCACGACCTTTTTTCGAGGAAATGGCGCAAATACAACATTCTTGGTAAAAAGTCATGATACCAAAAAAGTCGGGATAACTATTCTTGTCTTTCGACACTCCCGGAGGGTGTGTCGATATCTTAAGATTACTTAACTTCTATGACACAACTAAGTCACAACTCTATGGTACAATAAATAAATTGGAGGTTTATAAAATGCAGAGAATATTGATAGTAGAAGATGAGGAAGCAATTGCTAATTTAATAAACATTAATTTAACAGCAGAGGGATATAGCTGTATTTGCGCTTATGATGGAAAAACGGGGGCAGATTATATTGAAAAGGAATCTTTTGATTTAATTCTTTTAGATATCATGTTACCAGAGATAAATGGGTATGAACTTTTGGAATATGTAAAACCGATTGGAACGCCTGTAATTTTTTTAACTGCAAAGAGTGGTGTTGATGACCGCATTAAAGGATTAAAATTAGGAGCAGATGATTATATTATTAAACCTTTTCAGATAGGTGAGTTACTTGCACGAGTAGAAGCCTTGCTTAGAAGATATGGGAAAATAAATAAAAAAATTATTTTCTCAGGGGTAGAGGTTGATGTAGCTTCAAGAATTGTTAATAAAGATGGAAAAGTAGTTGATTTAACAGTAAAGGAATTTGATTTGCTGGTGGAACTAATACAGAATAAGAATGTTGCTTTATATAGAGAGCAATTATATAAAAAAGTTTGGGATGAGGAGTTTATGGGAGATACCCGAACGTTGGATTCCCATATACAGCGTTTGCGGAAAAAACTGAATTGGGAAGGAAAAATAAAAACAGTATTTCGTGTCGGATACAGGCTGGAGGGAAATGAATGAAATTGTTTCATAAAATATTTCTTTGCTTTGTAGTATTATTTGGAATTGCTTTTCAAGTGACAGGGTGTTTGTTGGTAAATTTTGTATATAAAAATGCTATTGACCAAGAAAAGAAATATGCTTTTCAGGAATTTCAACATAATAAATATATTTTGCAGTCCATATTATATTTGCAGCCTGAGTTGTTCGTAGAAAATCAGGATAATATGAATTTAATTAAAAATTTTACTGTCCCAATAGCTTTTTATAAAACAGATGGACAATGTGCCTTTTCCAATATTTCTATCCAGCCTCAAATGACGATGCCTGAAAAATCGGAAAATCACAAAATTGAGTTTCAAATGTTGAGTGGCAAAGGAGAAAACTATATTTATACAAGTGAATATGTCAGGCAAGGTAATACGGAAGGGTATCTGGTTACTGAAACAAATATAAGCGCTACGGTGAACAGACAAAAAGATGTGATTCGATATCTGCAAAAGATATACATGGTTCTGTTTTTCATAAGTTTTCCACTGATTATTTTGATGACTGATTTGATAGCCAGTCCTATAAGGAAAGTAGGCAAAGCAACAAGAAGGATTGCAGAAGGAAGATATTCGGAAAGAATTTGCATAAAGGGAAAAGATGAAATTTCAGAGCTGGCATCTGATTTTAATCAAATGGCAGGGCAGATAGAGAAAAAAATATCAGAATTGTCCAATACAACAAAGGCAAAAGAGGAGTTTACGGCAAATTTTGCGCATGAATTAAAAACTCCATTGACATCGGTAATTGGATATGCGGATATGTTGTATCAAAGGGAACTGCCAAGAAATCAGGTCAGGGATGCAGCAGAATATATTTTAAACGAAGGAATGAGGCTGGAAGCATTATCACTAAAGCTTATGGATTTATTCATACTTGATAGACAGGACTTTTTATTGGAAGGTTTGTCTGTCAAAGAATTATTTGAAAATTTGAAACAAAGTATGCAGCCGATATGCAGTAAATATGGAAATAGATTACATGAAGATATAGAGGATGGATATATAGATGTAGATTATGATCTGATTAAGACAATGATATTAAACTTAATAGACAACAGCGGAAAAGCAGAGAGCAAAGATATTTGGTTCACTGGTAAAAAGAGAAAAAATAGTTATTTCGTATGTATCAAAGATAATGGCAGAGGGATACCTTCGGATGAGATAGACAGGATTACGGAAGCATTTTATATGGTTGATAAATCACGTTCAAGAAAACAGCATGGTGCTGGATTGGGATTAGCGTTAGTGTCTAAAATTGTTGAAATCCATAAAGCTAAAATGAAGATTGAAAGTGATGGAAAAAGTGGAACGATAGTTAAAATCAAGTTTCATTTGTCAGAAGGAGAAAGTAATGATCAGAAGATATAAATATACCTTTATAACTCTGTTTCTCGCATTGGTCATCATGGTTTGCAGTATGGCGGGAATGAATTTTATTATAAAAATAAGAGAAAAGCAACTATTGACAGAAGCTGGAGAAGCGGAAATAGAGTCGCCGGTATGTGCATGGAATGAATGGGAAAACAATATACAAAATGAATTACAGGGAAATTATAATAATGACAGATGTTTGTTATCAAATATACAGATTGAAAATGCGATAAAAAGCTGGAATGAACGTATCGGTGAAACAATGCATAATCCGGTAGAGGGACAAATTTCTATGGAAGATGCAATCAAAATGGGAGAAGAATGGCTGATTAAAATGAATATGGGTGAGAAGGAAAGTGGTAATTCGGATGCAAATTTTACGAAAGCAACACTTAGCGTAGGCATACAAAGCCAATCAGACGAACAACTATTAGAACCGTATTATAGCTTTTGGACAGTGAATTTTTCAAGTCAGACAATGAATGCCGTTCTTTACCTAAATGCAGTTACTGGAAAAGTTTGGGGGGCAGAAATCTCATTATATGGAAGTATGCACGAAGAACCTTATGATAATTTGAAACTTTTTGCAGAACTTGCAGGATTAGAAGTTTCAGAAAAAGAGTCTGTTCAATTAGGGGATTCAAAAATAGAAGCGACGCTTGTTGTAAATGGAGGCAGATTATATGTAAAGCAGCAATGCTACAGTATGGGATTTAATAGTGAGGTTTTGGACATACAGGAGAAGAATCAAACTGGAAAAAATTATGGTAATGCAATAATCCGCTATCAGATAATGGCATTGTAGAGAATTTGCAAGTGTAACACAATAATTTTACAACTATAACACAACTTTACCGAAAGTAAGTCACAACACTCAGATAGAATAGAAATATCCTGTCTGAGTGTTTTTTGCAGGAAATTTTATAGAATGGAAATGGAATAATGAGTTCAAAAATTGAATTGCAGGCAATACATTTATGCAAGTCCTATCGCAAGAAAGAAGCATTGAAGGATGTAAATTTTATACTTGAAAAGGGGGTATATGGTCTTTTAGGAGAAAACGGAGCAGGAAAAAGTACGCTGATGAGAATCCTTACTACAGTTGATTCTCCCACCAGCGGAAAAGTTACATATAATGGGGGAAATATTGTGGACATGAATGAGGATTACAGAGATTTAATCGGATATATGCCGCAGGAATATAACGTATATTCTGCATTTACAGCTACTGATTTTTTAAATTATATGGGAACATTGAAAGGGATTTCAGCAGATGAATTAAAGAAAAAAATTCCGGAGGTGTTGGAATTTGTAAATCTTACAGATGTTGCAAAAAAGAAAGTAAGGACTTTTTCGGGAGGGATGAAAAGAAGGATTGGAATTGCACAGGCTATTTTAAATGATCCGAAAATTTTAATATTAGACGAACCAACTGCAGGTTTAGATCCAGAGGAAAGAATAAGGTTTTCTAATATACTAAGCCAAATGGCAAAGGAAAAAATAATCCTGCTTTCCACACATATTGTATCGGACATTGAGGCAATAGCGAACAGATTGATTGTCATTCGAAAAGGTGAGATTGTTAAAACCGAGTGTATTGATGAATTAGTGGAAGATGTGGAAGGGAAAGTATGGGAAGTGGCTACTAGGCAGGATATGTTGCACAAGGTTAATTCAGAGAAGGCTGTTATTCATATAAAACAAGCCGGAAAAGAGGTTCATATCCGTTTTGTTGGGGAAGCGTATCCGGATATGGATTGTACGCCTGTAACGCCCACACTGGAAGATTATTATATGTTTATTATGAAAAAAGGAGAGAACGACAATGAATAAAAAAAACTGGTTAAAGTTTGGAATTGCAGGAGTATGCGCTTTGGTATTTGTAACAGGATGTTCGTCTAAAAGCACAGATAATGGAAATAGCCATACCGATATTAGGATAGAAGACATTACTGAAGAAACAGAAAATGTAAATCAGTCAGTATCACAAGAGGAAAATGACAGCCAGTCAGGGGAAGATATCGAACAGGTTTTAGCCGATTACCGCAGTGATAGGGCAAAAGGTGAAAGTGATACACCGGATGGGTATGTACTTGCCGTTGCTCCTAATGAGGAAGATTATGGTTTTGGTGTCGGAGATACCAGTTATACGAGCAGGTTTGATACAAAGGAAGTAAGCGAAGCATTTAAAGCGGCAGAAAAATATATTGAAGATACGCTTAAGATAAAATCACCGTTGTATTGTTGCGTAGATCCCAGAATGACAGCAATTTATGATGACGAGGATAAAGGCGTGGCGAATAGTTATGATGCAGATAATATATTTCTTTGCGAATATTCTGAAAATGGGGAATGGCAGTATATTATTTTGGTAAGGGAAGGAAAAGGGAAGGAGTGGACAGTATTGTTTCATGGAGATACATACAAACAGTAGTCCAGTAGGAGGAAAAATGAAAAGACAGATTTACATGGAATATCGTAAGATGTGGAATAAAATAACAGGCGTGGCTGTTTTAGCCATGTGTGCTGTGGTAATATTACATCTTTTTATATATTTGAATTTGCAATATAGGGCAATTGACAGCGAAGGGCAGATTGTAGAAGGCTTAGCGTCTTACAGGGCATTAAGAGAGGCATCGGAAGAAATAAAAGGTACAATGGATGGAACGTATATCAGGGAGCTGGTAGATAAGTATAATAACAGCTTTGACAAATCATATTTAAAAGAGCATAGGGGGTTTTTAGGAACCGGAGGCATGACTAAATTTATGGTGCCTAACTATTTTATTAATTATGCATATTATGGCGCATATATGTCAAATGGGAACGACAAGATTGGATTGGAATATGGCTTTTTAGATTCCGAGGATGAATTTTATAAAACCTATAAAGAAACAGTAAAGGAACATTTGGCAGAAGTAAATCCCTATACAGAAGAGCAAATGAATATTTTAGGGAAAAAGGTAGATAAATTAAACATACCTTACCAGACAGGATATTATCAGGGGTTGGCGAACCTGCGGGCGTGGTTTGTTTTGGATTATGGATTAATATTCGTTGTTTTGGCATTTGCACTGTCAGGAATTTTTGCAAAGGATTATACAGGAGGAATTACAGAATTGACACTATCCTCAAAATATGGAAGAAAAAACAATTTTAATGTCCGATGGATTGCAGGCAATATGTTTATAATAAGCATTTATTTTATTTTTATTGGAGTACAGCTTATTGTAAATGGTATAATTGCCACTTTGGACGGCTGGAATTTACCAGCCCAGATGTTTTGGTTTGAGTGCCTTCATAATATTACAGTTGGGGAAGGAATTCTCATTCTGTTTGGCGGTGGTTTATTAGGGGCAATTGTTATAGGCAATATAGTTATGTTGACTTCCATAAAAATGAAAAATAGAAAAGTGGCTGTCATTTTGTCAGCAATTGTAGTTTTTTGGATTTTAAAGTCAAAAAATGTGTATGGTTTTTCCAAGATGTTTAATCCTGCCAATTTCATAAGCGATTCATTGCTTACAGGATATTGTTTTGTTGGTAATATGGCACTTCCCTATTTTGTAATTGTTATTATTTTTACGGTATTTTATGTAGCGCTGCTTTGGATTGGAATTAAAATGTCATACAGAAAATATTATATTGATTAATGGTGATAGAAGATGAGAATTGTAATTGTGGAATGTAAGCGAATTATAAACAGGGTAGTATTATGGTGTTTCTTAGGATTTGTTATGTTTGTTTCGGTTTACCATACAAAAATAAATTTGGACAGGTATATTGTGCGTAATACACAGGGAATAGTGGCTGACTGGAATGAAAATTTGTCTGATGCAAAGGAAAATTCAAAGGCTTTATATTTGGATAAGGATTGTTTCATTGATATGCTAAATAATGAAAACAGATACGGATACCTAAATAATGAAAATATTCGTGACATTATCTCTGTTAATTATGAAGGGAAAACATTAGAGGAATTATCTGAAGATGATATGGAAAGTTTTTTACAAATAAGGTCAGAGAAAATCAATGAAAATCTCATGATGGATTCTAAAAATAATTATACGGATACAGAAATCGCAAGGTTTATGGATAAAGCTGGTGACTTATCAGTAATATCAATGGGTTATTCGGAAGGCTGGAAGGTATTGGCGGAAAACATGGGTGGGTTCGGTAGTCTGTTGAATATTGTGATAACTGTACTGATATTGCCGCTGTTCGGGCGTGATTCTGGTGTGCAAATGGAAGAACTGGCTCGTTCTGCCAGATTTGGACAAAAACGGTTGAATTTATCAAGGATATTATCGGCTTATTTAGCAGCTACAGTCCTTTATTTTGCCAGTATGATGATTTATTTCAGCATTTTAATGATGCCGTTTGGCTTTGAAGGTGGAAATCAGCCAATACAAAGCAATGTCAGAGCTTTTTTTTCACTTTATAATATTACATATTTACAACAATTTATGATAAATCTTTTGGTTGGATATTTAGGATTGATTTTCATGGTTAGCGTTGCACTTATGGCAACGATTATTTTAAAGATTCTTTTGGCAAGTGCTTCTCTTATTGCAATCTTTTATATCATGTTGATTGTGATAGATCAGCTCTATGTATATGAAATAAATCACTGGTTTGCTAATTTTATGCCCGTACATATGACAGAATTTTGGCATTTTTACACAGAAAACGAACTGTATAGAATAGGGGGAAGAAGCATTCCATGTCTGAACTGGAGTATTATTGTGTCCTTAATTTTATCTGCAATTTTTCTTGCAATTGGGATATTGGTATTGCTCAGAGATAAGATATGCAGAATATATTTGAAAAAAGGAAGTGATGTGTAGGAAGATTAAGAGTGGGTTATAAAGAATGGAATTATATTTGGAAGTGCCATTGTAGAAAATGTAAAATGGTTTGTACTGAGCAGGTGATTTTAATGAGTAAAATAGTAGTTTTGTCTTTTTCGGAAGAGGAGGAAGATGTCTGCCGGAGAATGTTACAGTTTATAAGTGAAAATCCACAGTTTGAAGGATGTAATGTGCTTCAAGTGAAAAATCATCTTAGAATCGGAGGGATGAATCTGAACTTAGCAGAGAAAAATGTGGTCATACATGGTGCGGAGGTTATGCTTACCAATAGAGAATTTGAAATACTGTATTTGTTAGCGCAGAGTCCCGGCAGGGTATTCAGCAAAGAGCAGATTTATGATATTGTCTGGCAGGAACCGTATTCCGGCGATTACAACATTGTCATGAGCCATATCCACCATATAAGGGAAAAGATAGAGGACAATCCGGGCAAGCCACTTTACATACAGACCGTATGGGGCATTGGCTATCGGTTCAACAAAAATTTAAGCAGCAGTCTGTGATGTGAAAACAGATTGCTGCTTATTTTTTGTCCTGTACACCTAAGAGGTATTCGCAGGATACATGGAAGAACTCAGCCAGAGCCACTACCTCATAATCTGGGACGAACCTTGTCCCCTTTTCAATCCGTAAAACGGTCAGGTCGCTAAACTCATATCCGGCAAGCTGGAGCTGTTCGGCAAGGGCTTTCTGTGACAGCTTCCTTTCCGTCCGCAGTTCCATAACCCTTTGACCGATTAGGTTTTTGGAGTTGTTTTCCTTATTCCAGTAGATTTTAATATCCTACCACCAACTTTCTAAAGATGAAGTTCCTTACCATTGATTTTATGAAATATTGTTGATAATATACTTCTAAAGATGAAGTGTAAGGGAATTATCTTGTGGAAAGAGAATTAAGGATTGATAATACTGCCTGTAAAATACAATCATATTTTTAACAGAGAAAGGTGGAAACAAGCATGAATGAAGTTTTTGAAACATTGTCGGATGTCTTTGAGGAGCTGCGCAGCGAATCGGAGGACAGGGAGTATTCCGTCCAGACGGAGGAAGCAAAAGCAGCCAGCCGGGAACTGAAAAAGAAGCAGAAGGCATTTGAAGCATATCTTTCCAAGCTGCCGAAAGAGGACAGGGAGTTTTTGGAGGGCTATATGGATGCGGTGGATCATGCCCATTACAAGGAGGAACAGAGGGCATATTATCAGGGATTTGTGGACAGCGTACAGGTTCTTGACGGACTTGGCATTATAAAAAAGCGTATGCGGATAAAGGAGCTTCTTAAAAAATTCAGCAGATAGATAAAGAGGTGGCTGGCAGGACAGAAGGCGAGCCACCTTTTTGCATAGTTCAGAAAAATCCAGAAATACTCACGAAAAAATTCAGATGTTGGGGATATTCTATTCTTTGGGATGTTTGTACGTCCGAAGATAGGCTTCCACAATAGCGAGTATCGTTGTAATTTGTTCTTCCGTACATTGTGACAGATAGACCAGCAGACGCTTGTAGTCAAGATTGTCTGCCGGGGCATCTGGATAGAAAAACGGATCGGCGGAAATATGTAAGGCTCGTATGAGCTGCCCTAGCTTTTCAATGCTTGGCACGTTTCCATGATTTTCGATTTCCTTGATATAGCGGGAGGAAACGCCGGATTTTTCAGCCAGTTCTTCATAGGTCAGCTTCTGGTCGGTTCTAGCCTTCTTCAGACGGAATCCCATTTCCTTGTCAATTTTCTTTTTTCTTGCCATATATGCACCTCCATGTATAGTGTATATTGCACATTTCGCTTTGAAAATGCACTAATAAACTACTTTATCAGAGGGGCATAATGCACACATCCTGCGGTACCTGAAAGACAGCATTCAGAATGAGCCGGAGAGGACGTGGAATATACAGATGCGGTCACTGATCCAGGAAATGATCCATTATCGGAACGGACTGGACAGCTCTGAGGAATGCAGTCCTGAAAAAATCGCGGAGTTTGAGGGCCGCTACCGTGCCATACTCCGGAAAGCGGAGGAGGAATACGAATACATTCCGGCAGATGACTACTATAAGGAAGGATATAACCTGTACCTGCGTATGGAACAATACATGGAAAACCATCTCCTGTTCCTGTATGATAACAGAATTCTTTATGTCAAGCCGACCCGTGAACAGTAACGCACCACGCTGCGAAGTCCGTGAAAACGATTCTCCTTGACACGGTTTTTCAATAATGCTAGTATTAAAAACAGCAAACAGAATTATTGGAGATCAATCAAACGAAGAGATACTGTAGGGAGGTTCATCATGCAGGGACGTACACATAATTGCAGCCAGCTGCGGCTGGAAAATGTCGGGGAGGAAGTAAAGCTTGTCGGTTGGTATGACAATCTGCGCAAGGTCAGCAAAAATCTGGGATTTTTGGTTCTGAGGGATTTTTATGGAAAGACGCAGATCGTTGTCGAGACGGAGGAGATCATGGATCAGCTAGGCGCCGTCAACAATGAGTCGACGCTCGAGATCGTGGGGACGGTGCGCGAGCGCAGTGCCAAGAATCCCAAGATGGAGACCGGCGATATCGAGATCGTGCCGTCGAAGGTCACTGTATTGGGCAAATGCCGGTACAATGAATTGCCGTTCCAGATCGACCACTCCAAGGAGGCGGACGAGAACACCAGGCTGAAATACCGCTATCTGGATCTGCGCAACCCGAACGTGAAATCCAGGATCGTGCTCAGGAGCAGGATTGTTGCAGAGCTGCGCGCGGCGATGATCGGTCATGAGTTCATGGAGATCACCACGCCGATCCTGACGTGCTCTTCCCCGGAGGGCGCGCGCGACTATCTCGTGCCGTCGAGGAACCACCCGGGGAAATTCTATGCGCTGCCGCAGGCGCCGCAGCAGTTCAAGCAGCTGCTGATGGCTTCCGGTTTTGACCGCTATTTCCAGATCGCGCCGTGTTTCCGCGATGAGGATGCGCGGGCGGACCGCTCGCCAGGAGAGTTCTACCAGCTCGACATGGAGATGGCGTTTGCAAGCCAGGACGATGTGTTTGCGATCATGGAGGACGTTCTGCCCCCGATCTTTGCCAAATTCGGAATATACCAGGCGGCTTCCACACCGCCATTCAAGAGGATTCCCTATCTCGAGGCGATGGAGCGCTACGGTTCGGACAAGCCGGATCTGCGCATCAGCCTCACGGTGCAGGACGCGACGGATGTACTTGCGGACTGCGGTTTTGAGCCGTTTGCGGGGAAGACTGTGAAGGCGGTCGTCGCGGACGATTTTGCAGGGACGAGAAAACAGATCGACAAGATGTGTGCGGATATCGAGGTCGTGAGCGGACAGAAGACATACTGGTTCCGTCTTGACGAGAACGGGGAGCTTGTCGGCGGTATATCCAAGTTTGTGCAGGAGAAGAAGGATGCCGTGATCGAAGTTCTTGGCTTGAAGAACGGAAGCTTTGCCGCGCTCTCCGCGGGCGATCTGAGAACGGCGCAGAAGACGGCGGGCGTGATCAGAAAGACGCTTGCGAATACCTTTGACGGCTATATGAAGAAGGAAAGCTACGAGTTCTGCTGGATCGTTGATTTCCCGATGTATGAGATCGGCGAGGAGTCGGGTGAGCTGGAGTTCTGCCACAATCCGTTCTCGATGCCGCAGGGCGGCATGGAGGCGCTGCGGACAAAAGAGCCGCTTGACATTCTCGCATACCAGTACGATCTCGTGTGCAACGGTGTGGAGCTGTCATCGGGAGCTGTCCGAAACCATGATCCCGAGATCATGGTAAAGGCGTTTGAGATCGTGGGACTTGGCGAGGAGGACGTGAAGGCGAAGTTCCCGGCAATGTACAATGCGTTCTGTTACGGGGCACCGCCGCATGCCGGCATCGCGCCGGGGGTTGACCGCATGGTCATGCTGATTGCGGGGGAGGAGAGCATCCGCGAGATCATCCCGTTCCCGATGAACAAGACTGCACAGGACGTGATGATGGGCGCACCTGCGGCCGTGGACGAGCGGCAGCTGCGCGACGTGCATATCCGGATCGCGGAGGAGGCAGGGACAGCTGCGCATTCCGAGAGCTGAAAGCAGCGAAATTCATAAATTGTTGACAGGGCGTGTTTGAAACGATTTCAGACACGCTCGTTGATTATCAATAAATCTTATGCATCAAGAATGATAAAGGGCGTGTAAGTGAGCGGCAACTGACCAGAGACATTACTGCGACAAAGAGACAAAGCAAGACTATTGACAAGTGACAGCCGTACACCCTATAATTGTATGTGGGGAATAGGATCCAATATTTTCGGAATGTAAACGGGGGAAAAGAAATGAAAAGCATACGCTTGAAGATCAATTTATGCCTCAGCATCACTGTCCTGGTGGCGCTGCTTGCGGTGGGAATGTTCAGCATTGCGGCAAACTACACAAGCACACTCTCCACAGTGGAGCAGATGATGAGCGAAACGGCAGTCCAGGCGGCAGGACGTGTTCAGCACGAACTGGCGGCTTACAAGAATGTTGCCATGGATACAGGCTGCATCCCGCAGTTGTCCGATCCGGCGGTATCGTTGGAGGAGAAACAGTCCATCGTCAGTGAGCGCGCCGCCATGCACGATTTCCAGCGCGGAAATGTCATTGGTGTGGATGGGATCAGCATCTTTGACGGGAAGGATTATTCCGACCGGGAATATGTCAAACAGGCCATGCAGGGCAATGTCTATGTATCGGAGCCGCTGATCAGCAAGATCACAGGGGAACTGACGATCATGGTCGCGGCGCCAATCTATGCGGATGGGATCTATGGTTCGGCCATTACAGGCGTCATCTATTTTGTTCCACACGAAACGTTCTTAAACGATATCGTCTCTTCCATTCAGGTCGGGGAAAACAGCAGGGCTTATATGATCAATAAGTCCGGCGATACGATCGCCGATGTCACGCTTGATACGATCATGGTTCAAAATGTCGAAAAGCAGGCACAGAGCGATGCTTCCATGCAGGATCTGGCTGCGATCCATGCAGCGATGCGCCGCGGGGAGAACGGTTTTGGAAGCTACGAGAGTGCATCCGGTGCTATGTTTGCGGCTTATGCTCCCGTGGAAGATACGGACGGATGGAGCATTGCAGTCACTGCGCCGAAGCTGAACTATCTGAGCACTACATACAATGACATCGTGATCAACGTGATTGTGATCATCATATCCACACTGATCTCCATTGTGATCGCCATGATCCTGGCAGGCAGCATCAGCAAACCGATGAAAGCCTGTGCAGACCGGATGAAACTGCTCGTAGAAGGGGATCTGGAAACGCCCATGCCCAGAACCAGGAGCAAAGATGAGACGGGGATGCTGATGGAGTCCACGAACTCGCTGGTGGAGGGACTGCGCACGATCATCAACGATCTCGGCTATCTGCTGCAGGAGCTGGCGAAACAGGATCTGGCTGTCCAGACCCAGCACAGGGAGGCTTACGTGGGCAGCTTCCAGAATATCCTGCACTCCGTGTACCATATGAAAACACAGCTCAATAATGTCATAATGCAGGTCAACCGTTCTGCGGAACAGGTTTCTTCCGCCAGTGTACAGCTGTCATCGAGTGCACAGGATCTCAGTCAGGCGACGACAGAGCAGGCGAGTTCGATACAGGAGCTGGCATCGCAGATCACTGAGATATCCGATCAGGCAAAGCACACCGCCGAGAGTGCGGTGGAACTCCGCGATCAGACACACCACGCGGGGGAGGAGGTCTCGCTGTGCAATGAGCAGATGCAGACGCTCATGCAGGCGATGAACAAGATCCAGAGCAGCTCTGACGAGATTGAGAAAATACTGAAAACGATCGAAGACATCGCGTTTCAGACCAATATACTGGCGCTGAATGCCGCGGTGGAGGCAGCCAGGGCGGGTGCAGCCGGAAAAGGGTTTGCGGTAGTAGCGCAGGAGGTGCGTGAGCTCGCGAGCAAATCCGCGCAGGCAGCCCAGAACACATCCACACTCATCGGTCAATCCTCAGAAGCGGTGCATATGGGCTCTGAGATCGCTACCCACACGGCACAAACCTTATCAGAGGTTGTCGGCAGTATCCAGTCCGTGGTTCATTCCATCGACGCGATCGCTACGATCTCCAATGAGCAGTCGGAGGGCGTGTGGCAGGTTTCGGAGGGGATTAACCAGATGGCGCTCGTCGTCCAGAGCAACAGTTCGACAGCGCAGGAGGGCGCGGCGGCGAGTGAACAACTTTCCGCCGAGGCGATGGGATTAAAGCAGCTGGTGGGTCAGTTTACGCTGGCTTCAAAATGACCGTAACAGGAAGCCGAAGGCTGAACTGTAAAGAATGATCGATACAAATTTTGGATATCACGTTGTCTGTACCGGAAAAAAGGTATATAATTTTATAAAAAGCAATAAAATACGCAAGTATTGAATGCGAAGAAGGAGGTTCCCATGATAAGAATCGGAATGTTAACAAGCGGCGGTGACTGTCAGGCGCTCAATGCGGCAATGCGCGGCGTGGCAAAGGGGTTGTTCAACGCGGGCAAGGAGGTGGAGCTCTTTGGTTTCCTTGACGGCTACAAGGGACTGATCTATGGCAAGTACAAGATGCTGGCTCCGTCAGATTTCTCCGGAATACTGACAAAGGGAGGTACGATCCTCGGAAGTTCGCGTATGCCGTTCAAGAATATGCGCGATCCGGACGAGAACGGACTCGACAAGGTGGAGGCGATGAAGCACAATTATTACAAACTCAGCCTTGACTGTCTGGTGATCCTTGGCGGTAACGGAACACACAAGACCGCAAACCTTCTGCGCGAGGAGGGATTGAACGTCGTGACGCTGCCAAAGACGATCGACAACGATCTGTGGGGAACCGACATGACATTTGGATTCCAGAGTGCCGTCGATATCGCGACACAGTGCATCGACCAGATCCACACGACAGCTGCATCGCACGGACGTGTATTTATCGTGGAGGTAATGGGACACAAGGTAGGTTATCTCACACTGAACGCTGGTATCGCGGGCGGCGCAGACATTATCCTGATTCCGGAGATCCCTTATGACATCAACAAGATCATCAAAGCGATCCAGAAGCGATCCGAGCGGGGGAGCAAGTTTACGATCCTCGCGGTGGCGGAGGGCGCGATCTCAAAAGAGGTAGCTGCGCTTTCCAAGAAAGAGTTCAAGAAATACATGGCAGACTACAAATATCCGAGTGTCTCATACGAGATCGCGGACAAGATCAAGGAAAAGAGCGGCATGGAAGTGCGCGTCACAGTTCCCGGTCACACGCAGCGAGGCGGCAGCCCCGATCCGTATGACAGAGTGTTCGCAAGCAGACTTGGCGCGGAGGCGTCCAAGCTGATCCTCAAGGGCGAGTACGGTTATATGGTCGGCTATCAGAACAGAGAGGTCGTGAAGGTGCCGCTTGCCGATGTCGCGGGCAAGCTCAAGATGGTGGATCCGGATTCGACGATCATCAAGGAAGCAAAGATGCTCGGCATCAGCTTTGGCGATTAGGAATTATGAATAAAAAAGAACCCATCGGCTGGGATTCAGCCTTTGGGTTCTTTTTTCTGCCCAGCAGCACGGGCGCATCAGCAGAGCAATCTGTAACAGATTCCAAGTACGGCAAGCTCTGCAGCCATGACCAGGTAGAGTCCTGTCAGCCCGGCGGTATTTCCGGCGATGATGACGCCGATGCCTGCGAAGGCGGTTCCGGCGGCAGTGCCAAGCAGTACCAGTTTTTCCCTGCCGATGCCCTGCAGATAGTTCATGCAGATCTGGTAGGGGATCCGGGCAAGCTGCAGCAGGAAGACAAGTCCCAGCAGCCGCTGCGCCTGCTGTATGATATGATCGTCTGTCACGATCAGCTGCAGCAGCATCCGGTCAAACATACGGCAAAAAATACAGAGCAGACCGACCACAAGCGACGACAGCAGCAGTCCGCTTTTCAGATAGCGTCTGACTGCGTGCATATCCCCGGCAGAGCGGCGCTGCAGCGTAAAGGTCTGCGTGGCTGCCGCGTAAGCGTACACCGGGAGCCCGATGGCACTGCTGGCTGTGTCGAGCAGATTGTACACTGCCATCTGTTCCGTGCCAAGCCTTGCGACGACAGCTGAAACGATACAGGCAAAGATCGTGCTTTCCAGCAGTTCCTGCCCGAACAGGGAAGGGTACAGGCGCAGGATCTTTCCCGCGGCCTCCTTTGCGGTACGCCCGAGAGCCGGTTTTGCCGGCAGCGCCGTGCGGTAGTATGCGAGCTGATACACCAGCAGCCCCGCAGCCAGTCCGATCACGCTCCCCCAGGCAGCGCCGGCAGTCCCAAGACACGGCATGCCGAAGAAGCCGTATACGAGCGAACAATCGAAAAACAGGTTGACGCCTGTGGAGACGATCGTGCTGCAGAGTGTGATCCTGGTGTTCAGCCGGTTGCGAAAGTACGTGGAATACTGAAAGATCAGCATATTCTGGATGACGGTAAATGCTGCCGGATAGTAGTACGACAGCAATTCTGACAGATCGTCCTCCCGGATCCCATACACATGCCGGAAGAAAAAGCGTCCGCCCAGGAGACTCAGCACGAAGAAAACAGTGCCAGTGAGGAGCGCCAGGGACTTGCTTGCGGCAAAAGTGGATTCGAATCGATGTTCATCCTGGCAGCTCCTCTCCCCTGCGGCAACGATGTTGAATGCTGCCGACAAGATCCCGAGCGCACCTGTGATGGCAAAGGTGAAGGAGGCTGCTATTCCCACAACCGCAAATCCCCGCACCGAGTAGTGCCCGACGATCGCCTTGTCCAACATTTCAAACACGCCAGACAGCACGTAATTGAGCAGGATCGGATATGCCATCCGGTGGATATCGCGACAATCTGTTTTGTATTTCATTATATTCATTGTTATTCTCTCTTTTCTAAATTTTTTCTGGTCCAAATTTTCTGATACAGGTTAAAAAAGGAGAATATGTCTGTTCAGCCTATTCTCCCAATAGGCTGAGAACATCTGCATGTACCATTGAGATCCCTCCGTTCGTGTTGTGAACAGATCACAGCAGAGCCAGATACTTTTGTTTTGTGTCATGACCCTGCGGCGACCATATGGGATAAGTATAACAGAAATAGCAGTGTTTGCCAAGTCGGGTATCGACTCCTGCCTGCGCACGGCGGATATGGCGTTAGGAACTGTTCAGCCGTCAGCATCATGACATCGGGGTGTGAACAGTATGGCAGAATGATTAGACAGAATCCGAGAACAGTGGTAAAATAGAAATATCAAAATTTTTATAGATGAAGAGGAGTACGTCATGGAACCAGTGATATTATGTTATGAGAAATGTACAACTTGCAAAAAGGCGCTAAAGTGGGTGGCGGAAAAGGGAAACGAGGTGCAGATCCGCCCCATCAAGGAAGAAAATCCATCCGCGGCAGAGTTGCGGCAGTGGCATGAAACGAGCGGACTGCCGCTCAAACGCTTTTTTAACACAAGTGGCAATCTGTATAAGGAGCTGCGACTCAAGGACAGGCTTCCCGGGATGAGCGAGGAGGAGCAGTACCAGCTGCTGTCCACAGACGGGATGCTGGTGAAGCGTCCCCTGCTGGTCACAGAAAACGGCGTCTGCCCGGGATTTGATCAGGAGCGGTGGGAGCGGCTGCTGGGCGCAGAGTAGGAGCGGACATTGATCACAGCGGAATTATATTCGGAACTTAAAAAGATCACGGAGGAGGAGGAGCGCATCTTAAACGGTGACACAAAGATCGAGACGGCGATCTACATGTCACAGGAGCCGCAGCGCAAAGACGCGTATATCGTCGACGCGAAGAAGCTTCTGGACGCGGGAAAGCTGATACAGGTCCGCCCCCACACCCGCTTTGTCCATTTTCCCAGGCACACCCACAATTACATCGAAGTGATCTATATGTGCTGCGGCACCACGCACCATGTGATCGACGGGGAGGACGTCTGGCTCCGGGAGGGGGAGATGCTCTTTCTGAACCAGAAGGCGGAGCAGGAGATCTATCCGGCGTCGGAGGATGATCTCGCCGTCAACTTTATCATCCTGCCGGAGTTTTTTGACTATGTGCTGAAAATGATCGGCGAGGAGAAGAACCTTCTGCGGGATTTTGTGATCGACTGTCTGATGGGGGAGAACGAGGAGGCGGGATATATGCATTTTAAGGTTGCAGGGATTTTGCCGATCCAGAACCTCGTGGAAAACCTGATCTGGTCGATCTGGAACAGGCAGCCCAACAGGCGCAGTATCAACCAGGCGACGATGGGGCTGCTGTTTCTGCAGCTGATGAACCACATGGAGCGGATGGAGACCAACAACGAAAATCGGGGCAGGCGGCTTCTGATCGAAGTGTATGCCTACATTGAGGAGAACTACCGCGACGGGGAGCTCACGGAGCTTGCAGGGCTGTTGAACTATGACGTGTGCTGGCTCTCGAAGGAGATCAAGAAGAGAACAGGGCACACTTACACGGAGCTGGTGCAGGAAAAACGGCTGAGCCAGGCGGTGTATCTGCTGCAGAACACGGCAATGTCCGTCATGGATATCGGGCTGTCTGTCGGGTATGACAATCTGAGCTATTTTCACCGTCTTTTTCAGCGTCAGTACGGGGTGACGCCGAGGAGATACAGGGTTGGGATCAACGACCGGCCCGTCTAGGCAGATATGCAAATCAGGACACTTTTTTGGACAAAAGGTGTCCTTTTTTATTTGGCTCAGATCCGCTATGATAGAGGTATAAGGCAGCAGACAGGAGCGCTGTTCAGAAAGGGTGGGTGTCATGGAGAAGTACTATCTTGCGATCGATATCGGCGCGTCGAGCGGGCGTCACATACTGTCGCACATGGAAAACGGAAAGATCGTGCTGGAGGAAGTCTATCGCTTCCCAAACGGCATGGCGGAGTGCCAGGGACAAAAGGTCTGGGATGTCGACGGGCTGTTTGCGGAAATCAAGACAGGAATGCGCAAGTGCGGGGAGCTTGGAAAGATACCGGTGTCGGTTGGCATCGACACGTGGGCGGTCGATTTCGTGCTCCTGGATCAGGACGACAAGCGGATCGGAAATGTGGCGGCATACCGCGATGAGCGCACGAAAAGCATGGATGAGAAAGTCTATGAGCTGATCCCGGAGAGGGAGCTGTACGGCAGGACCGGGATCCAGAAGCAGATCTTCAACACGATCTACCAGCTGATGGCGCTGAGGACAAAGGACCCGGACGCGCTGCGGCGGGCGTCCAGGCTGTTGATGATCCCGGATTATTTCAATTTCCTGCTGACGGGCAGAGCCGTGTCAGAGTACACGAATGCAACGACAACGCAGCTGGTGAATGCCCGGTCAAAAGAGTGGGATGAGGAACTGATCCAGAAGTTGGGATATCCGCAATCTATTTTCCAACAGATCCGGATGCCGGGGACGGAGCTTGGCAGCCTGAGAGCGGAGATCGCAGAGGAAGTCGGGTACACATGCAAAGTCGTTCTTCCGGCGACACACGACACCGGCTCCGCAGTGGCGGCAGTGCCTGTTGCGGGGGAGGAGGATGTGCTCTATATCAGCTCGGGCACCTGGTCGCTGATGGGAACGGAGCTGTGCGAGGCGGATTGCAGCGAGCAGAGCAGACAGCACAACCTCACGAACGAGGGCGGTTATCAGTATCGTTTCCGCTATCTGAAAAACATCATGGGACTCTGGATGATACAGTCTGTCAGGAAAGAGATCGGCGGCGGGCTTGGTTTCGGTGAGATCTGTGAGGCGGCGTCAAAATGCGGCATCACATCGATCGTGGACTGCAACGATGAGCGTTTTCTCGCACCGGCGGATATGACAAAGGAAGTGCAGGCGGCATGCAGGGAAACCGAGCAGCAAGAGCCGGAGGGGATCGCGGAAGTGGCGGCGGTGATCTACAACAGCCTGGCAAAATGCTACGCGGATACAAAAAAGGAAATCGAGGCGATGACAGGCAAAAGCTACAAGTGCATACATATCATAGGCGGCGGCGCGAATGCGGATTACTTAAACTGTCTGACGGCAAAAGCAACAGGAAGCAGAGTTCTGGCGGGACCGGTTGAGGCGACGGCAATCGGAAACCTTGCAGTGCAGATGATTGCGGACGGTGCACTTGGCAGTCTGCAGGATGCGAGAAAATGCATTCTGGAATCTTTTCCGATAAAAAGATATGAATCAATTAAAACTGATGGGAGAACTGTATGACTGAAAAAGATGGCTGGCGTCTTCGGAATGATGTGGAATATTTGCAGGACAAATATCTGAATCCGACTGACGGCGAGGAGATCGTTCAACATGCACCCTGTCTCAAGGCGTGTATCTTCTGCTGGGAGAAGGTGCAGGATAGTCCGCACCAGCGGTGGTTTGTTCCAGAGGATTTGAGCAGCTGTATCTGCGAAAATTGCTTCGATGATTTCAGGGAAGCATTTCACTGGAAAAAACTCGATGGATGGGATATTGAATGGATTGAACCCTGAAAAGGGAGAGCAATTAATAGAGTGTGCAGACAAACACGCGGAAATGGAGGAAATATGAATCAGAACGAAAGGTACGAGGAAGCAAAGAAAAAGTATGCTGCAGTCGGCGTGGACACCGACGCGGCGATCGAAAAGTTGAAGGAAATACCCGTTTCCCTTCACTGCTGGCAGGGGGACGACGTGACCGGATTTGACCACGACGGTCCCCTGACGGGCGGGATCCAGACGACAGGCGATTATCCCGGCAAGGCGAGGACGCCGGAGGAGCTGATGCAGGACATGGATCAGGCGCTGAGACTGATGCCCGGCAAAAAGAAACTCAACCTGCATGCGAGTTATGCCGTGTTTGAGAAAGGCGAGTTTGTGGATCGCGACAAGATCGAGCCGAAGCACTTTGCAAAGTGGGTGGCGTTTGCAAAGGAGAGAAATATGGGGATCGATTTTAACCCGACATTTTTCTCCCACGATAAGGTTAAAGACGGTCTGACCCTGTCAAGTCCGGACGAGGGGACGAGAAAGTTCTGGATCGAGCACGGGAAGGCGTGCGTGCGCATCTCACAGTATTTTGCCGAGGAGACGGGCGTTCCCTGCGTGATGAACATCTGGACAGGCGACGGCTATAAGGACATTCCCGCCGACCGCATGGGACCAAGGCTGCGCTACAAGGATTCGATCGAGCAGATCCTGTCGGAGCCGTACGACAAAAAGCTGGTGAAGCCCTGCGTGGAGTCGAAGGTATTTGGCATCGGTGTGGAGGCGTTCACAGCCGGAAGCGCGGAGTTTGCGCTGACTTTTGCGGCGACGCATGACGGCTGTCTGCCGCTGATGGACAACGGCCACTACCACCCGACAGAGGTCGTTTCGGACAAGATCCCCGCGCTGCTTTGCTTCTTCCCGGAGATCGCGCTGCACATCACAAGGCCGATTCGCTGGGACAGCGACCATGTAGTACTGTTTGATGACGAGACAAAGGAGATGGCAAAGGAGATCGTCCGGAACGATGCGCTCGACCGCGTGTACATGGCGCTAGACTATTTTGACGCGAGCATCAACAGAATCTCGGCGTGGACCGTGGGATTCTGCAGCTGGCAGAAGGCGCTGCTGAACGCGCTCTGTACGCCGAACAGGGAGCTTAGGAAGCTGCAGGACGAGAATCGCATGACAGAGCTGATGGTGATGCAGGAGGCGGTCAAGACCTATCCGTTCGGTGATGTCTGGGAGGAATACTGCAGGCAGTGCGGTGTGACTGCGGACTACAGCTGGTTTGATGCAGTCAGAAGATACGAGGAGGAAGTATTGTCGAGGCGGGCATAAGGAGACAGAAAGGAAGGTTTCATATGAATTTTTTGGACGCAGTGTTTGTACAGGGTTTTATCAGGATGGCGGACGATGGCTGGCAGCAGGGCTGGCACGAGAGAAACGGCGGCAACCTGTCGTATCGTGTAAAGCCTGAGGAAGTGGAGTCTGTCAGGGAACATTTTGAGATGAGGGACTGGCAGCCGATCGGCACAGCAGTTCCCAAACTGGCAGGAGAGTATTTTCTGGTAACGGGGAGCGGCAAGTATTTCAGGAATGTGATCATCAAACCGGAAGATTCGATCTGCATGATCGAGCTTGATGACAAGGGTGAGAACTACCGCATTGTGTGGGGGCTTGTAAACGGCGGGAGACCGACCTCCGAGCTGCCCTCCCACCTGATGAACCACGAGGTGAAAAAGGAAGTGACAGATGGCAGATACCGCGTCATTTACCATGCGCATACCACCAATGTGATCGCACTGACCTTTGTGCTGCCGCTGAGCGATGAGGTGTTCACGCGGGAGCTGTGGGAGATGGCGACGGAGTGCCCTGTCGTGTTCCCGGACGGGATCGGCGTCGTGCCGTGGATGGTTCCTGGCGGGCGCGAGATCGCGGTGGAGACGAGCAGGCTGATGCGGTGCTACGATGTCGCGATTTGGGCACATCACGGCATGTTTGCGGCAGGTGAGGACTTTGACCTGACCTTTGGGCTGATGCACACTGTCGAGAAGTCCGCGGAGATTTTGGTGAAGATGCTGTCGATGCAGCCGAACAAGCGTCAGACGATCACACCGGACGATTTCAGGGATCTAGCAAAAGATTTTAATGTAAATTTGCCAGAAAAGTTTTTATATGACAAGTTTATGTGATATAATGAAAAAAGATTTGGCGCTCTGGCAAAACGCCTGGATTTTGAGGAAAGCGGTGCTGACAAAGAACATTTTAGAAAAGGAGAAAAGGTATGGCGAACAGATTTGTATTGAATGAGACATCTTATCACGGGGCAGGGGCGATCAAGGATATTGTGCCCGAGGCGAAAGGAAGGGGATTTCAGAAGGCATTTGTGTGCTCAGACCCGGATCTGGTGAAATTCGGCGTGACAAAGAGGGTGCTCGATGTCCTTGACGGAGAGAAGATGGCGTACGAGCTGTACTCTGAGATCAAACCCAACCCCACAGTGGAGAACGTGCAGACGGGCGTGGCGGCATATAAGAAATCCGGTGCGGATTACCTGATCGCGATCGGCGGAGGCTCATCCATGGACACGGCGAAGGCGATCGGTATCATCATCAACAATCCTGAGTTTGAGGATGTTGTGAGCCTTGAGGGTGTGGCACCCACCAGGAATAAGTCTGTGCCGATCTTTGCCGTGCCGACCACAGCGGGAACAGCGGCGGAGGTGACGATCAACTACGTTATCACAGATGCGTCAAAGAGCCGCAAGATGGTATGCGTTGATCCCAAGGATATTCCCGTCGTTGCATTTGTCGATCCCGAGATGATGGCAACCATGCCAAAGGGTCTGACCGCGGCGACAGGTATGGATGCACTCACCCATGCCATCGAGGGGTACATAACGGCTGGCGCATGGGAATTGTCCGATATGTTCCACTTGAAGGCGATCGAGATCATATCGCGCTCGCTGAGAGGGGCGGTCGACAACACGCCGGAAGGCAGGGCGGACATGGCGCTCGGACAGTATGTTGCCGGCATGGGATTCTCCAACGTAGGACTTGGTATCGTGCATTCTATGGCACATCCGCTCGGTGCGCTGTATGACACACCGCACGGAGTGGCGAACGCGATCATCCTGCCGACGGTCATGGAGTACAACGCGGAGGCTACCGGCGAGAAATACCGTGAGATCGCGAGAGCTATGGGCGTGCAGGGCGTGGACGGCATGTCACAGGAGGAGTACCGCAGAGCGGCGATCGACGCGGTGAAGAAATTGTCCCAGGACGTTGGGATCCCCGCGGATCTGAAGGAGATCGTCAAGAGGGAAGACATCGCGTTCCTTGCGCAGTCCGCCTACGACGATGCCTGCAGACCGGGCAACCCGAAGGAGACAAGCGTGGAGGATATCACAAAATTGTATGAGTCACTGATCTGACAAGCAGACAAAAACGACCGCGTGATGCGGTCGTTTTTGTCTGCTTCTGCACAAGTTTGTGCAGAGGAAATCAGGTTCTGTTGTCAGTAAGATCATAATGTCTCATGACCGCGTCAACACAGGCAGTTTCGCTGCGCGCGGCAAGGCTGTCGCACAGCTGCGCATGACACGAGAGCAGATCGTCCCATTCCGATGCACAGAGGTGCGTCTGCGCATCCCGGATCGTGTGCTCAAAAAGTTGGGAAAGCGTCCCGCTCAACAGCATGAGCAGGCGGTTTCCGGAAATCCGGATCAGTGTGTCGTGGAAACGTTTGTCGAGTGCCGGGCGTTCCTGCGGACTGCAGTTTTTGAGGTGTTCCAGGCAGTGTAGGAGTTCCGAAAGCTGTCTGTCCGGCGCCTGCCTGACCGCTGCGAGGCAGGCGCCGATCTCGATGCCCCGCCGAAGTTCACGGATCTCCTGCTCGCTGCACTCGTTCATGAAAACCAGCAGGGAGAAGATGCCGCCGAGACTGTCGGCGATATGGTTCACAAGATAGCTGCCCTGCCCGTGGCGGCTCTCGACAATGCCCATGTTTTCCAGGCTCCGCAGTGCTTCGCGGATAGAGTTCCTGCTGAGTCCGAGTGTCGTCATCAGCTGCCTCTCGGAGGGCAGCTTGCCGCCAAAGGAGAGGGTTCCCTGCTGAACGAGTGATTTGATGTGCTCGATGACCAGAAAATATACTTTTGTCTCACCCATGTCTCATTTCCTCCGTACAGATATCGATCGAAAAACGGTGCGTCACATCAGACTGGCAAAGAGGGAGGCGCCCACGACGGTCATCAGCCCGGCGACGGCGATCGCAAGGCTGCTCATGGCGCCCTCGACTTCGCCCAGTTCCATCGCCTTTGCCGTGCCGATCGCATGGGAGGCTGTGCCGAGCGCCAGACCTTTCGCAATCGGCTCCTCGATCCGAAATATTCTGCACACCGATTCGGCGATGACATTTCCGAGGATCCCGGTGATGATGATGACGGCGACCGTGATCGTTGATATGCCGCCCAGCTCCTCCGAGACGCCCATTCCGATCGCGGTGGTGATGGATTTGGGGAGCAGTGTCACATACTGCTCATGGGTCAGGGAGAACAGCTTTGCCAGCACAAAGACGCTGACAAGGCTTGCGAGCACGCCTGCGGTGATCCCGCCTGCCACGGCTTTCAGGTTCTTCCGTAGCAGCGCAAGCTGCTGGTAGAGCGGGACTGCCAGACAGACGGTGGCAGGTGTCAGCAGATAGCTGATGTACTTGGCGCCCTCGTTGTAGTGCCGGTACTCCACCTTGAAAAGTGTGAGGACTGCCATGACACAGACGGTGGCGATCAGCAGTGGATTTAAGAGCGCCAGTCTGAATCTTCTTTTGAGTAAAAGTCCAGCCTCGTACGCGGCGAGGCTGACCACCGCCCCGAAAAAGACGGAGTCGATCAGATACGTTTTCAATTTTTGTCAGCTCCTTTCGTCTGTTTTTTGCGATGATCTCTGCGGATCAGGTACTGTGTGATCCGCCCGGTCGCTGCCATGACAATGATCGTGGTCAGCACTGTGATGACCGCGACAGGAAACCAGACGGCCTGCAGGGCGGACCACGATTCCAGAAGTCCGACAGCCGCAGGGATGAACATGACGGGCATGATCTCGATCAAAAAGTCGGCAGCTTCCCGAACCTGTGCCAGTTTCAGGACTCCGGTGCAGAGCGCTGCGAGCATCAAAACCAGCCCGTAAACACTTGCCGGAATCGGCAGCGGTATCAGGATATGGAGCAGTTCCCCCAAAAAAGAAACAGACAAAATAATACAGAATTGTCTCAGATAGTTCATATTTTTCATCTCCTAACTGGTAGTACCAGTATATCATAATGCACATGGCGCGGGATGTCAATAGAGAAAAGGTGCTTTGATCGTTATGTTTTGCACTTTTTTTGTGAGATATGTGCAAAAATATCAGAGGAATACGTGAATAAACTAAAAATATAGCTAATAGCAATGTTTAAGGTTCAGAAAAAGAGCAGAGCGTGTGAGAAATTTTTTGAGGGAAGATCTGTGGAAAACTATGTGTGAAAAGATTAAGAGACAGAACCATACAAAACGTATCAGGGAACGCATACGGTATGCTCTAAATTGTCTGTTTCGGTACAGCCAGCGCTTGTTGGAGTGGATGCCATGCAAAAGTAGCTGACCGAGGCTGGGAAGAGTATGCCATATCCAAAGGCCAAAAGTATAGGGGATCTGATTCAGATCATAGAGAATCATGACTTTGCTGCAGATGTCCAGAAAGTCATGGAGCATCATAAGGAAATGGGCGCTTATGAGACGGGAGATGCGACAGGATACATAACGGATTTTGTTATCTCAAAAATGAATAAAAGACGGGGAACATACAGATGAAAAGAGTTATAACATATGGAACTTTTGATCTATTATACTATGGTCATATCAATTTGTTGCGGCGCGCGAAAATTCTTGGCGATTATCTGGTGGTAGTGTTATCGAGTGATGAGTTTAATTGGAATGAAAAACATAAGAAATGTTATTTTACTTATGAGGAGCGCAGACAGCTGCTGGAAGCGATACGCTATGTCGATCTGGTAATACCGGAAAACAACTGGGAGCAGAAGGTAAGTGACGTTAAAGAATATCATATTGATACGTTTGTGATGGGGGCTGACTGGAAGGGAAAGTTTGATTTCCTGAAGGAATACTGCGAGGTTGTCTATCTGCCAAGGACACCTGAGATATCGACGATCCAGATCAAGGAAGATCTGAATAAAACAGGAAGAAACAGATAATGGCATTGAATGTGGTTAAAAGGTTTATAAATAAGTGGGGGAAGAGAATCGTACATCAGGTACAGCTCCTGTTTGAAATTTTGCAGAACCGGGATCTGGGAAGAAGGACGAGGTACGCATATTATTATAAGTATATGCCCGTCAGCAAAAAAACGGTCATGTATGAGTCCTTCTATGGCAGGGGAATGGTCTGCAATCCGTACGCTATCTTCCTGGAGCTGCTGAACACGCCCAGATATGCCAGGTACAGGCACATATGGGTGTTGGATGATCCGGATGATCATGAAGAATTGATGAATGGGTATTGACGACAGAAAAAAGATCTCAATATTTTTGGACTTTATCGGCATTTTGATGCAGTTATATCGTGCAGTCGTGAGATCATGGAAGTAAACAGGGAGAAGCTGTCTGATTACTGCGATTGCAGCCGGTTCCGCTATGCAAAAAATATGATCGATATAGAGCGGATTGAAAACGGGCTGGCACAGGACAGTCTCTGTGAGTATCAGGGAAAGAAGTGGATCAAGATAGATGAGGACAGCATCAATGGATGCGAATATGTCAAAATGATGCCGTTAGCAAAGGAGTGCGAGGATCCGTATCCACCGCATATATTTGTGAACATGGCGCGCCTGTCTGTGGAGAAGAACCAGGAGAATCTGATCCTTGCCATCTCTAGGCTTGTGGCAGAAGGGCAAGACGTTTATTTATATATTGGGAGATGGTCCCCTGAAAGGAAAGCTCTCGAAACTGATCCGGGAACTGGGGCTTGACGGGCGGGTCATACTGGCAGGCAATGTGAAGAATCCGTTTGCCGTCATGAAGCACTGCGACTGCTTCGTGCTCCCTTCTCTGCATGAGGGACAGCCGATGGTGATCCATGAGGCGCGCGCCATGCATATGCCTATTATTCTGTCGGATTTTGACTCGGTTTCCGGTGTTTCTATTGAGAATGGACAATATCTGATCGGGAAGGATGCGGATGATATCTATGGGGGATTGAAGGCGTATATCGGCGGAAAGGTTCTGACAGATTATGTATTTGATGTCAGTCGATACAACAGGGAGGCGTATAAGGAGTTCCTGTCTGCTTTGGGGGGGCTGATGAGGTAAGATGAAATACGCAGTGGAATGAATAAGCAGTATGGTGATACCGTATTTGGAAAGAGATTAGTGGATAGGTGATAAAATGAAAAGGGGAGTAGTTGATGTGTGCGAGCTATGTATTTTATATTGCCAGGGCAAAGCGCAATGAATCGAACCGTCCTGTAAGGATCGAGTTTGCTGATGAAGATGCATTATCGGATTCTCTCAATATTTATGATTATGCTGATATTTTGACCAATGAGAATCATATAGAGGAGATGTACAGGATATTATTCAGATCTGTAGGAGCTAGTCAGAAAGGCAACAGAAGATTATGCGAGTGTATTCAGAGGTATATTTGTAATGATGGGAGGATTCATTTAATGAGCAATAACAATCTGAACCAGGCAAGGGAATGCTGTCTAAGGGAAAATAATCTATGAGGTAAATCAAAACCATGTGAGACAGGTTGTCGGTATATGAGAAATATAGCGCGATTATGGGACGGGTTCTGTTAATAGACTGGTTTTGTAAGACCTTTGAGGTGGATATAGATGCTCTAAAGGAAATGACTGGAAGATATATAAATACTGACAGCACGGATCACAAGCAGAAGAGTGCATATGAGATGTATGCGGAACGGATGACGGTTGAAAAGATGGATAGAGAGTTTAAAAGGAAATGCCAAAATACATAGGTAGGGTATAAAAACAATTTCTTTCGTAAAACTAGTACAGCATTGCATTAATAATCGAGTAAATATCACCTGCTATCCGCGCCCTCTGCACACCTTCAATGCTAGACGTAGGATCCACTACGCCGTCGCTTTGAAGGTGCACAGATGACCCGAATATCAAGCGCTATTTACTTCAATATTAATGCAATGCTGTACTAGAGGGCAAATCATATCGGAAAATCGCATCCTGCTTTCGTTTCAATTATACAAGATCATTATAGCATATGGACAGATAGTGTTCAATCAGAACAGGGGAGAACTTGTTGTGATTGAAAAAGCAAAATAGGAATGATATAATAAGAAAAAATAAATCTAAGATAGAAATATGTAACAGAAAGAGGTGTTTTTCATGACTGCATTAAGACAGAGTGCAATGAGAGAATTAGAGAAGTTACCAGAAGATAAAATAAGTTTTGTATTACAGATCATGCAGGGAGTGAATGGTCTGTATAATGATAATCAGTCAGAAAAGAAAAGGGCATTCGAAAGATTGGAGCAGTTATGCAGGAAGGGAACTGTTATTGATTATGATGCGGAATTAGCTGAATATAGAGAGGAAAAGTATGGTAAATAGGATTTTGATTGATACAAATGTATTACTTGATTATATTCTTACAAGAGAACCATTTTATGAGGATGCAAAGAGAATTATTTCTATTTGTGTAGATGGTAAAGTAAAAGGCTGTATTGCTGCTCATTCTATTTCAAATATGTTTTTTATATTAAGGAAGGATTTTAATTCGGATGAACGTAGAGAGGTATTATTAAATCTATGTTCGATATTTGATATTGAAGGAATTGATAAGATTAAGTTAATAGCTGGGCTTCAAAATGAGGAATTTTCAGATTTTGAGGACTGCTTACAAATGCAGTGTGCAAAGTCATATGGAGCGGGATACATTGTGACAAGAAATATAGATGATTATAAGGTATCAGAAACAAAGGCGATACCGCCTAAAGATTATTTAGAGATATTACAGTAAAATTTATATAGAGTAAATACGGGAAGCACCAGAAGATGTATTGATAATCAGATGGTGCTTTTTTCGTGTGCTTCGGAAAATTTTTCAGTTCCAGCAGCAGAGATTTCTTGTAGTTTCTATTGGTATGTGGTTGAATAAGTTCGAGGTAGAAAAAATAAGTATGATATCGGGAAATATTCAAGAGACTATCGTTTGGATTACTCAGGATTGAAGCCAAAAGGACAGCTGTGATTTACTATTTGCCAAGATTAATGCGATATGCTATACTGTAATCTCATGGTGGGCTATTGGACAAGCTTTTTAATTGGAGAGGGCAGCAGGTATGATAAGGACCGAATTCTTGGCAGGTCACGGTGTATACAGTGGATCTGTATAAGCGTTTTCTTATATATGCTGTTGCAGGAGACCAAGATGGTATATGATGGTTTAAGATACAAAGAAAAGATACTGATCGTGGGAGTGATCATCTTTCAACTGATACTATGCGTGCTGATGGGCACGCAAAAGAAAAGCTTTTTCTGTGATGAAATCTATTCATATGGTTTGGCAAACAGTGAAGCGTACACTTTTATCGATCCGGAAACGGCGAAGCAGTACGCGGAGACAGGCTGGGTCGACCGGAAATATTTTGAAGCATATCTGCAGGTTTCGAAAGAAGTGCCGTTTTCTTTTAAGGCGGCATTTGAAAACCAGAAGAACGATGTGCATCCGCCCTTGTATTACTGCTTTCTTCATGTTTTCAGCCTGCTGAATAAAGGAATCTTTACAAAGTGGACGGGGCTGTCGCTAAATTTGTTCTTTCTGGTATTGACTGATATTCTGATATTGTATATAGCATATTATCTCATGAAAGATATAAAATTGTCCCTGATCGCATTGATACTCTGGTCTTTTTCCGGAGCGGGATTCAGCAATATATTGCTGATCCGGATGTATGTGATGCTGACCTGTGAAATGCTTGCATATGTGGCGGTTCACATCAGGATGCTTGAAAAGCAGCGCATCGAGGTCAGAGATGCGATGGCGATCATGATCACAGTAGCCTGCGGAGGACTTACACATTACTATTTTTATGTGCTGGCATTCTGTTTTTCTGCACCGATCTGTATCTATTTTCTGGTAAACAAGGAAATCAGGAAATTGATCTCGTACGGAGTCAATATATGCGCTGGTGGAGGGATCGCATTATGCATATTTCCGGCTGCGGTTCTTCATGTATTTGGCGGGTATCGCGGAACGGAAGTCTTCGCGAATCTGGCACTTGGCAGGGATGAAAATGTGATAAAGACGTATCTGCAGATGATCAATGATTCGTTATTTGCCGGTAAGTTTGGCGTTTGCCTGAAATGGGGCGCGCTGTTGATCGTGATCCATTTCCTGATCAGATATATTGTTAAAATTAAATGGACATATGACAGGGAGACCAGATATGTTAAACTTAAAATCAATAAAAGGGACAATCCTTCCATCGGAGAGATACGGTTTGTCCTGAAAAATGAGATGATTCTGGAGTTTCTGATCATTTTGTCATACAGCATATTTTTTCTGATCGCGGTACAAGGGAGCAACCTTGTCCACAACAGATATATTTTTCCGATCTATCCGATCATCGCGGTCATAGTGACACAGATCATAGATAGGATCATGGGGATGTTTGTGCGTGTTGGCCGGGTCAGACGGATGCTTCTTCTTGTGATCGCTCTTGGATTATGCAAGGGAAGCCTGGTAAAATACAGGATTGATTTTATGTATGATGATTATGATGTATTGTATCAACAGGCACAGGAAACCAAAGAAACCGACTGCCTGCTGTATTATGGGGACCAATGGCTCGATGTGTACACGCTGTTTCCACTGAGGATGCTGCACGATGAGACATATTTCCTGCGGTCAGGGGATATGGATGACATAGCGCAGATACTTTCCGGCAGAACTACGGCAAATGAGCTGACCGTGTGTCTGCCAGCCGGATTTTCGGAAGAAGATACCAGAAGAATATTGGAAAAAGTAATCGCCCAGACGGAATTGCAAACGTATCGGCGCGTTTACCAATATGAATATCTGCAGGAATGGCTTCTGGAGTGATAGCGGACCCTCACTCCCCCCCAGCCTTCTCCAGCGTAAAGATAAACTCCGTTCCGACGCCTTCAGTGCTGACCACATTGATGTTCTCATTGTGGGACTGGATGATCTCCTTGGTGATGGAAAGCCCGAGACCCGTTCCCTTTTTGTCCTTGCCGCGCGAGAGATCGGTCTTGTAGAAGCGGTTCCAGATCAGGCGGAGGCTGTCCTTGGGGATGCCGATGCCGTTATCCTTCACCGAGATCAGCAGTTTGTTTGACTTTTCCACAGTCTCGATCTTGATGGAGGAGTTCTTGTGGCTGAACTTGATGGCGTTGTCCACCAGATTGTAGAGTACCTGCTGGATCTTTACCATGTCCGCGTTCACATACATGGTATCTCCGGTGAGGACCAGCTCGATGGCGATCAGCTTCTCGCGGCATGTTCCCTCGAAGGACATTGCCGTGTTTTTGATCACCTGGTTGATGTCAAAGCTGCTGCGGTCGAGTATCATGCCCTTCGTCGTCAGGTTGTTGAGCGTGAGCAGTGAGTTGGTCAGCTTTGTCAGGCGGTCGGTTTCGTTCATGACGACACCGATATATTTCTCGTGCATCTCGGGAGGGATCGTGCCGTCGAGCATCGCCTCGAGATATCCGCGCATGGAAGTGAGCGGAGAGCGGAAATCGTGGGAGATGTTCGCCACGAGACGCTTCTGATTGTCCTCGCTCTTTGCCACCTCACTTGCCATGTAAGCGAGGGAGGCGGCGAGATAACCGATCTCATCCTCGCTGTCAACCTGGAATTCATACCTGAAATTGCCGATGGCATACTGCTCTGTCGCGTGCGTGATCTTGCGCAGCGGCAGGTAAACCATCTCAGTGAAGAAGAGCAGGATGATCAGTGACAGCAGAAAGAGGATCACCAGCGTGATATAGGATATGTTCAGCAGCGAGTTGCAGGACGACTGCAGATTCTCCACGGATGTGTGGATGACCACGTACCCTTTCACCTTGTACTTGGAAGTGATCGGTGCGAACGCGGAGATCATCTCCTCGTCGAACATCCCGAAAAAGTTCCCGGTTGTATAAAATGAGTTGCCCGTGATCGTAGGGCTGAAGTTGGGGATGGTCGTGGGGTTTTCGATCTCAAGCGGCGAGCTGGAATCCAGCACGATCAGCCCCGACGGATTGACGATCCAGATCGGGGCATCCAGAAAGGTGCCGATCGCCTCGATCTGACGCCACACGGATTCGAGCGTGATCTCGCTATTGTACAGATCCGCAGCGTAGGAGTCTGAGATCAGCAGGGCTTCCTTGTAGAGGGAGTCGGCGCGCTCGCGCTTCATGTGCTCGAGTGTCATGCTTGAAGTGAAAGTCGCGACGACGACAAAACCAAAAAAGGCAAAAATAAAATAAGCCAGTACAAATTTCAAATAAAGTGTTCGCTTCAATGATAAACCCCATTCCTAAGATCATGGTAAAGTGCTAATTTCGGACCTCAAATTTATAGCCGACACTCCAGATCGTTGAGATGCGCCATGCCTCGTGATCCTTGATCTTCTCGCGGAGACGCTTGATGTGCACGTCAACGGTGCGCGTGTCGCCGATGTAGTCGTAGCCCCAGATCTGGTTCAGCAGCTGATCCCTTGTAAATACATGGTTTGGCGATGCAGCGAGAAAGTACAGCAGTTCCAGCTCCTTGGGGGGCATATCCACTGTCTTGCCCCTGTAGATGACAGAGTAATTTGTGAGGTTGACTGTGAGGTCAGGGTAGGAGACCTGCTTGGAGTCCGGTGCGGGCTGCGCGGGAGCCGCGGTCTTGTAGCGCCGCAGGACGGCTTTGACGCGCGCCACAAGTTCCTTGGTGTCGAAAGGTTTTTCCAGATAATCGTCGGCGCCGAGTTCCAGTCCGAGCACCTTGTCAAACACCTCGCCCTTTGCGGACAGCATGATGATCGGTGTCTGTGATTTCTGGCGGACTTCGCGGCACACCTGATAACCGTCAATGCCTGGGAGCATCAGGTCGAGAAGGATCAGATCCGGAGAGAAGCCGCTCATCTCCTGCAGCGCGGATTCGCCGTCGTACACGATCTTTGTCTCAAAACATTCTTTTGTCATATACAGAGAGATCAGTTCTGCAATATTTTCATCATCGTCGACAATCAGTATTTTTTGTTTGTTAGCCATTTTCTTTCATCCTTTTATCAGTTTATACACCATGCCCGCCCCGGCGGGCATGACGATCAGTTTCCTACTTGAAATCTGCGATCGTGACGCCGGAATCCCCCTCACCGTACTCGCCAAGGTGGAAGGATTTCACGTAGGAGACGCGCTTCAAGTGCTGGTGCACCGCCTGGCGCAATGCCCCTGTCCCCTTGCCGTGCACGATGCGGACGCTGGGCGCATGGGACAAATAGGCGTCGTCAAGATATTTGTCAAGCTCTGCGAGCGCCTCGTCCACGGTTCTTCCGAGCAGATTGATCTCGGTGGAGAGGGTGGCAGCCTTGGACATGCCGATATGTCCGCCGGAGCTTTTTCTGGAGCCGCCTGCGGCGCCGAAGCCCTTCTTGTATGCGGCATTGCCTGACAACGCATCCTCGTTGATCAGTACCAGATCCCGGATATTTACCTTGGAGCGGATGATGCCGCACTGCACGAAGAGATCGCCTTTCTGGTCCGGTTTGGACGAGACAGTGCCTTTCAAGCCCATGGAGACCACCTTTACCATGTCCCCGGGTTTGAGCTGTGTCGGCTTCAACACTTTATGTGTCGGCTTCTCCTGCACGCTCGACAGCTTTGCATTTTTTTCGGAGATCTTGTCGCGTACTTTGGTCCGCGCTTTTTCGAGATCCTGGATCGAGGTCTTGTTGACGCTGACTTTCTGGAAGTCCCGGATCGTCTCGTCGGCGACATCCTTTGCCTCCTGCAGTATCTTGCGCGCCTCCTCGTTTGCCTCGCGCAGTATTTTGTCCTTCTGTGCGTCGAGGCGTTCCTGCTTCTGTTCCAGTTTCGTTTTTAAGGATTCTATTTCGCTCCTGTAGCGCTGGATCTCATCGCGCTCGCTCTCGATCGTGCGCCGGCTGGTCTCGAGATCCGCCAGAAGATCCTCAAAGCTTTCGTCCTCCTCGCTGATGTGTTCCCTGGCAGATGCGATGATCTCATCCGGCAGTCCGAGTTTTGACGAGATGGCAAAGGCGTTGCTCTTGCCGGGAATGCCGATGAGGAGCCGGTAAGTCGGGCGGAGGGTCTCCACGTCAAACTCGCAGCAGGCATTCTCGACGTAGGAGGTGGTGAGCGCAAACACTTTGAGCTCGCTGTAGTGCGTGGTCGCCATCGTGCGGATCCCCCTGTCATGCAGGTGCTTCAAGATAGCGATCGCAAGCGCCGCACCCTCCGTGGGATCCGTTCCTGCGCCGAGCTCGTCGAAAATGCAGAGAGCGTCTTCATCGGCGTTTTTCAGGATCGAGATCGTGTTTGTCATGTGGGCGGAGAACGTGGACAGGTTCTGCTCGATACTCTGCTCGTCGCCGATGTCTGCGTACACTTCTGTGAAGATGCCAAGCTCAGAGCGGTCGAGAGCCGGTATGTGAAGCCCCGACTGCCCCATCAGCGCAAAGAGCCCGACCGTCTTTAGGGACACCGTCTTTCCGCCGGTGTTGGGTCCTGTGATGACCAGCAGGTCGAAATCCTTTCCGAGGCTGATATCGATGGGAACCACCTTTTTTCTGTCGAGCAGCGGGTGGCGTCCTTTTCGGATATTGATGTAACGGTCCGGATTGAAGAGCGGGCGCGACGCATTCATGTCGATGGCAAGCCCTGCCTTTGCAAAGATAAAATCAAGTTTGGTCAGCAGGCGGAAGTTGCCGGCAAGTTCCTCGGTGTGCTCCCCGGCGGTGGCGCTCAGCTCGGCGAGTATGCGCTCGATCTCGTCCTTCTCTTTCAGGGAGAGCTCTTTGAGCTGGTTGTTCAGATCGACGACAACCGCGGGCTCGATAAAAAGGGTGGAACCGGTGGAAGACTGATCGTGGATCATACCGGGAACATTTCCCTTGTGCTCTGACTTGACGGGGATGCAGTAGCGGTTGTTCCGCATCGTGATCACCGCGTCCTGCAGATAATTCCTGCAGTTCCCGTTCACCATGCTGGAGAGCTGGCTGTGTATTTTTTCGTTTGTCAGGCGGATACTGCGCCGGATGTGCTTGAGTGCAGGGCTCGCGTCGTCTGCGATCTCCTCCTCGGAGAGGATGCAGCGGTTGATCTCGTTCTGGAGCGGCGTCAGCGGCTCGAGATCCGCGAAATATTCCTGCAGGCTGTCCGTGATCTCCTCGTCGCGCTCCGAGCGTGCGAAAGTTTTGGCTCTCGTGGCGCAGGCGAGGGATGCGGATATCTTCATCAGCTCGACGGCGGACAGGGCACTCCCGATCTCGAGCGACTTGATGCTGAAGCTGATGTCCTTGTTGCCGCTAAAGTGGATCCGCCCGCCCTTTACCAGACGGCTAAACGCGTCGGCAGTCTGCTGCTGTGCCTCCTCGATCTCTCTGATGTCTGTCATCGGCGTCAGCTTTTGGCACAGCTCCTTTCCAGGAGCAGAGCTTGCCTTGTCGACGAGCAGACTGATGATCTTGTGATATTCCAATATGCGTAGTGCTTTGTTGTTCATAATAGTCCTCCATGGATCCCCGTGCCGCCAATGACGCGGAAACAGCAGCATTGGCGGCACGGGGCAGTAGTCTTAGTAAATACCCCGGATGCCGGTGTCGCTATCGAGGGTGTTCATGTTGTATAGTATCAACACGTCCGTTATGTCGCTGTGTTCCTCGAGAAAGGAAGACGGGCCGTCCCGGTAATACCGGGTGTCAAACACGTAGATCTTTCTGTAGTGGTGCGCGAGGAACGGCACCAGGGAATTGGCATAGCTGTCCTTGATCAGCATCAGCGCATCCTGTGAGGAGGCAGCGCTGTTCTCGATCTCGACCAGCGGATGGATATTGTTGAGAAAAAGAGAGTATTTGTCTTTTTCCGTCACGTAGTCAAGGTTGTACAGGCTGTCTGTCACCTCGCCTGTATCGGGGTAGGTGACGGTGAGGTCATCCCCGGGGTTCGTGTAGATCGTGATCGAGTCCTTCGGGCGGCTGTAATCATTCACTTTGGAGTAGAGTGTGCCCGCGAATGCGTCCGTGACAGTCTGTGCGGTCAGGGTGTCAAGTGACACGGGTGTCATATTTTTGGCGTCGCAGTACGCGAGATATCCGAAGTACGCACCCAGTGTTGTCCAGTGATGGTCGGTGCGGTAGTACAGCTGTCCCTGTGATGCGCCGTCGAGGAGCCTGTCCGTGCAGTCGATCGCAGGGATCCCGGACGCCTCGTAGATGGCGGCTGCCGTGCCTGTCTGGTCGGACAGGGGGGCATGCGCAGGCAGCTTGTCGCTGTACACGGTAACGGCGGTCGGCACCAGCATCAGGTTCACATCCACCTTGGAAGTGTCCACCTTGTCATAAAAACTGACAAGCGTGTCAGTTATGCGCTCGGTGTTCTGCGGCTTTGCGTAGGATTCGATGAGATAGTCGTCCTCTGCCACGTAGATGTGATTGATCTCCTTCCTGCCGCACGTGATCTCCGCACCGCTCTTGAAGCCCACGAAAAAATCCCTCTGCGGAAAGTGGTCGGCGAGCCAGTCGCCCAGAGCCTCCGTGTACGCACCGTCGAGCAGTGCCTTTGCGGTGAAGGAAGGAAATTTTGTGAGATAGCGGTTCTCATTCTCGGAAAATTCTTTTTTGGGACGGACGAGCAGACACACTGACAGCGACAAGATGCCGATGCAGAGCAGGCACACGACAGCCCTCTTTATAGTAACATTTGTGATCATTGTCTGGTGGATCCTTTCGGATAGCTAGTATTGTCTGTTTTCGTGTTTCGGTTTTGCCCCGCCGCGGGAATTAAAACCGGAAATACAAAAACGGGTTGTAGGTGTCGCTCACCATATAGGCGGTTGACAGGAGAAACAGCAGCAGCATGCCCGCTCCGGCAAACACTGACAGGACAGTGCCCTTTCCCCGGCTGAGTGCGGATGCCTTCCGGCAGAGCCACGGATATACCGGGCATGCAAGGACACAGGCGGCGGCAAGCACGGCGCCGTAATTGCCCAGATACCAGAGAAAACGGGTGTCTGCGAGCGTGTTGGCTGCAAAGGAGAAGAGCAGACCGATATAGCCGCCAAGCTCTCCAAAGTCCGTGATCGCAAAGATCACGAATCCGAACACGACGATCAGAAACGCGTAGGCGTGCTGGAGCATTTTTGGAAGTTTTGCGAGCAGTTTTCCCCACACGTACTTTTCGAGCATGAGCAGGATCCCATAGTAGACGCCCCACAGGATAAAGTTCCATGACGCCCCGTGCCAGAGCCCTGTCAAAAACCATACGACGGCGATGTTGAACAGGTGGCGCGGTATGCCCTTTCTGTTTCCGCCGAGTGGGATGTACACGTAATCGCGGAACCATGTGGACAGTGAAATATGCCAGCGCCGCCAGAAATCCGTCACGGAGACGGCAGTCAGCGGATAATTGAAGTTTTCATTATAATGAAAGCCAAGCATGTGCCCCATGCCGATCGCCATGTCGCTGTAGGCACTAAAGTCAAAATAGAGCTGCAGGGTAAAGCAGAGTGCGCCGAGCCATGCGGTCGCGACGCTTGTTTCCGCAGCGCCCAGTATGCGGATCTCCTCCCACAGGGCGCCAGCCTGGTTTGCGATGAGCACTTTCTTGAACAGTCCCATCATAAAGCGCAGGAGTCCGTGCTCAAATTCCGCCCATGTGAGTTTCCTGTCGTGGAGCTGCTCCTGGATGTCGGAAAAGCGCACGATCGGACCTGCCACCAGCTGCGGGAACATGGACACGTATGTCAGATACGCGGCGTAGCTGTGTTCCGCCTTCACCTCGCCGCGGTACAGGTCTATGATATAACTCATGGTCTGGAACGTATAAAAGCTGATGCCGACGGGAAGGTGCACACCTGGCCTGGCAAACTGCGTGCCGAGCAGTCCGTTGACGGATATGACGGCAAAGTCGGCATACTTGAAAAAGGCAAGTATGGACAGATTGATACAGATGCTGCAGCACAGGAAAAAGATCCGCCTGCATCGGGTAGTGCCAAAGCGCTCCATGAGCCGTCCGTTCGTGTAGTCAAGCGCGGTGGAAAAGAGCATCAAAAAAATGTACAGCGGTTCCCCCCACGCATAAAAAATAAGGCTGAAAATAAGCAAAATCCCATTTTTCCATGAAAATGGGACCGCATAATACAAAATCAGGCAGAGCGGCAGGAAAAAGAACAAAAAAGGGATACAGCTAAAGACCATGTCAATCCTCCGCTAAAACAATCCGCTCTCGATAATATCCGTGACTGCGTCTGCATTGTCGGATATCACGAGCCATATATAGTTATCCTTTGTCTGAACCTTGCTCTTTTCCACGATCGCAAACTGTTCAGGAATATAGTTTTCCATCTCGTTTTTCTTCTCGTCCACGACGGTCTGCAGACTGGCGGCAAGATTCTCCAGGTCATCGGTGTTCTTCACTTTCATGATGATGATGGTCTCCGCCTGCGCAGCGTCCTCCGACATGGAGAAGACATACTCCTCAAGCGAGGCGGCATCGATGCCGTAATAATTGGAAATAAAATCGTCATCCATACACTGCGGTGAGTGCAGGGATACGGACTGTTCGATCTCCTGATAGACTTCCTGGATCGATTTGGCGGACGTCGTGTCAGTCTGTGCCGCCGCGTCAGTCTGGTTCGCGGTGCTGGCAGTCTGTGCGGCTTTGTCAGAGCATCCCGTGCAGAGCAGCGCAGCCGCCGCGAGAGCTGCCATAGTCTTTGTGTATTTTATTGTGTTCATGATTGTTTTCTCTCCTTGGTTTCCTGAGAAGCATCTGCTTCTGTGCTGGTTCCGGTTTTGGATCCCGATCCTTTCAGGGCATTGATTTTGGATCCTGGATCTTTGGTCTGGATTTCTGTGTTTTTCTGGCTTAGGGCCGCTTTGTCTGCAGAGCCGGATATGCTGGTGTCCTCGTCTGTCTCTGTCGCAGCCTGTCTTGCCTGCCCGCCTGCGTAATCGATGAGCGCTGTCTCCCACAGGGTGTAGGCGGAGCTGGATAGATGGACAAACCCGTCGCTGCAGTACTCTTTGGCAAGATTGCCCTCCCCGTCAGATATGGGGGTGCACAGATCGAGATATCCCCACCCGTTCTCCTCCGCCATCTCCTGCAGAAGAAGATTGTACTGTGCCAGGTTTTCGTTGTTCAGCTTTCCCTTGCCCTGATCCTTGAGGGTGTAGGTCACGCTGATGATGTGGATCTCGATGTCCGGAGATGCCTCCAGGATCTTGTCGATGAGCTCCTTGTACTTGTCGCGGGCACCCTCAAGTCCGAGGATGCTGATATCGTTCATACCCAGAAGGATAAAAGCGCGCTTGCAGTCCATGAGGGGGATCGCGTTCCAGATCTGGCTTTTCTTTCCCTTGTACATAGGATGGACATTGTCGCCCTCAACAGGTTTCATGGCGTTAAATGCCGAGTAGCTCCCGACTGCCAGAAACTGGATGTCATGCACAAAGGATTTCTGTTTGGCACTGTAATTGCGGAAACCTACCATGATCGAGTCGCCGACAAAAACGGAATCCCTGTAATATGCCGCGAGCTCCTCGTCCGTCAGCACCGGCTGCGTATCTTCCGAGGCTGTCTCGTTGACCGGTGTCTGCGTATCATTCGCAGCCTGCATTTTTCCGGCCTGTATTTCTTTGGTCTGTGCGTCTCCCGCAGATGCGCCGGCAGCACAGACATATGTTCCTGTGTGGCTGCCCAGAGCGACGATCGTCGAAAGTGCAGCGCACATGAGCTTTCTTTTTTCTATTATCCTGATCAATTTTTTCATAAATCTTCCTCTTTATCGTCCGTATTGATGGAATGTGCTTATACAAAGCATATTCTAACATTTTTTTTATATTCCTACAAGGTATTTTTGATCAGTATCGGCATGAAATTTTTGTCATAATGCGGATGCCGCCCGCTCCCCGGCAGATCTGACGCGATTTTGCATGCCAAAGGCGGGAACAGGCATTGACCATAGAAAATCTATCGGCTATACTATGAAATGAGGAGGGAGGAAAGACAGGATGCGGATGGATGATAACAGGAAAGAAAATTCGGAGGCTCAGGGCAGGAAGGAATCTTCCGAGGCGGCAAGTGATTTTGAGTTTCTGCAGGAAAAGATCAAGGAGCGTCCGATCAATAAAAGGAAGCTGCTGAAACGGACGCTCATCACGGCTTCCATGGCAGTGCTTTTCGGCCTGCTGGCATGCCTATCGTTCTTGCTGCTGGAGCCTGTTCTCAACAACTGGCTCTATCCCGAGGAGGAGCCGGAGGTGGTGACATTTCCGCAGGAACAAAATGAGATGCTTCCCGAGGATATGCTGACAGAGGGGACGACTGCGGGGGAGACGCAGGAGGAGGGAGAAGGGACCGCGGCGGAAAACAGCTCGGTTCCGTCTGGCTCAGGCGGCGGGCAGCCAAATGCAGGGGATTCGGATCCGGCCGAAAAGGAATCGGATGAAAAGAATCCGAATGAAAAGAATCCGAATGAAAAGAATCCAGATGAAAAGGCTTCGGATGAAACTGTTTTGAATGAAAAGGATTTGAATGAAACTATTTCGGGTGAAAAGGATTTGAATGAAAAAAATTCGGCTGAAACGGTTTCGGATGAAACTGTTTTGGATGAAAAGGATTTGAATGAAACTATTTCGAATGGAGCGGATCCGGACGGAAAAAATCCGGATCAGGACGATCCGGAGGATCTTGCAGGAGCGGGGGAGACGGCGCCGGTCGACATGCTGAAATCCTACCAGACACAGTATGAGGAGTTGTATCAGATCTACAGGCAGGTCGAGTCGAGCATGGTGACAGTCACGGCGGTGCGCTCCGATGTGGACTGGTTCAACAACACCTATCAGAGTGAGGGAACGACGGCGGGCGTCATCATCGCAAACAACAATCGGGAGCTTTTGATACTGAGCAGAAAGTCGTCGCTTGACGGCGCGGAGACGATCAGGATCAGTTTCTGTGACGGTACGGATGCGGAGGCTGTGATCAAGCAGTTTGATCAAAACACGGATCTGGCAGTGCTGGCGGCAGATCTGAAATATATCGGAGGAAATACACTCGACACTGTTGCGGTCGCGACGCTGGGAAGTTCGATCTCTTCCGGCATAACAGGTTCACCGATCATAGCGGTCGGGAATCTCTTTGGCTATAAGGATGCGGTCTGCTACGGAATGGTCACATCCAAAGGGAATGTGGTCACGATGGCGGACAGTGAGTACAAGCTGATGACGACGGATATCTATGCGGGATCCAATCCCAGCGGCATTCTCGTGGACATGAGGGGGGAAGTGATCGGCGTCATCGACAACAGTCATAATCATGACGATACCCGGAATCTGCTCGCCGCTGTGGGGATCACTGAACTGAAAGGACTGATCTCAAAGCTCTCCAACGGGGAGCGCGTTCCCTACCTGGGGATCTATGCGCAGGATATCTCCGCACAGGCAAGGGCGGAGATGGGACTTCCGCAGGGAGCGTACATTGTCGATATCGACATGGATTCGCCTGCGATGCGCAAGGGCATCCAGAAGGGTGACATTGTGGTGCGGGTTGGCACACAGGAGATCAAAAACGCCGCGGATTACATGAACGTGCTGCGGAATGTCCAGACGGATGGCAGCATAAACATAGTAGTGCAGAGGGCAAGTGTCAACGCGTACGAGGAAATGCAGTTCGTGCTGCAGCCGGAGCAGCAGGAACAGTCATAGCAGGGGGATCAGGATCAATAAATGATCACAAAGAAATATAAAGTATGAAAGGATTTGAACCAGAAAATGAAGTACATCAAAGATTACAAGGACGGGGACAGAGTATTTGACATCTATTTCTGCAAATTTAAGAGTTCGGCAGTGACCAAAAACGGAAAGAACTATGACAACGTGATCATACAGGACAAGACAGGAACGCTCGACGCCAAGATCTGGGATCCCAATAATGTCGGGATCGCTGATTTTGAGGCGATGGATTATATCGAGGTCTACGGCGACATCACAAGTTTCAACGGCACGCTTCAGGTCAACGTGAAGCGCGTGCGCAGATGCGAGGAGGGAGAGTACGACGAGAGTGAGTACATGCCTGTGAGCAGAAAAAATCTGGATGAGATGTACACGGAGCTGTCCGGTATCATCGACAGCATCCAGAATACATATTTGAAGGCCCTGTTAAAAAAGTTTTTTGTGGAGGATGCGTCATTTGCGTCCAGATTCAAGAAAGCATCGGCGGCTAAATCAGTCCACCATGGCTTTATCGGCGGACTTTTGGAGCATACGCTCGGCGTCACAAAACTCTGTGAGTATTACTGCACCGCATATCCGGCATTAAACCGCGATCTGCTGCTCACCGCGGCGATCTTCCACGATATCGGGAAGACCAGGGAGATCAGTGCATTTCCGACAAACGACTACACGGATGAGGGGCAGTTTCTGGGGCATATTGTGATGGGATCGGAGATGATCGGTCAGAAGGCGCGCGAAATACCGGGATTTCCGGCGATGCTTGAGATGGAACTGAAACACTGCATCCTTGCACATCACGGGGAGTACGAATTTGGCTCGCCCAAAAAGCCGGCGCTCATAGAGGCATTGGCACTCTGCTATGCCGACGATACGGACGCAAAGATGGAGACGTTCACAGAGATCCTGGAATCTTCGCAGGAGTCCGGCTGGCTGGGGTACAACAGGTTGTTTGAGACCAATCTCAAGCGGACGACGTAGTGCGCTATCCTGTCAGAATCCGAGAAAATATGCAATTATAGATGGGGAGATCAAATTGGAGTATGGAAAAGATGACATCATAACACTGTGCATTGATGATATGGGGATTGACGGCGAGGGCATCGGGAAACTTGACGGCTTTACTTTTTTTGTGAAGGACGCTGTGATCGGCGATGAGGTCGAGGCGAAGGTGATGAAAGTGAAAAAGGGCTATGCGTATGCCCGGCTGATGCGGATCATCAGGCCTTCCACTGACCGCATCGATCCGAAATGCCCGTACCACCGCCAGTGCGGCGGCTGTCAGATACAGGCGCTTGATTACAAGGCGCAGCTGGCGTTCAAGGAGAACAAAGTAAGAAACAATCTGAACAGGATCGGTGGGTTTTCCATAGAACTGCTCGATCGGGTGATGGAGCCGGCAGTGGGGATGAAAGAGCCCTTTTATTATAGGAACAAAGCCCAGTTTCCGGTCGGTGCGGATAAGAATGGTGCGCCGGTGACAGGATTTTATGCAGGAAGGACACACACTATCATTCCGAATACGGACTGTGCGCTTGGCGTGAAAGAGAACAAAAGGATTCTCGAGTGCCTGTTGGATCATATGAAAAAATATGAGATACCACCGTACAATGAGGCGTCCGGGGAGGGACTTGTGCGCCACATTCTGATACGAAAAGGCTTTACCACGGGGGAGATCATGGTGTGCATCATTCTAAACGGAGATGATCTTCCGCATGCGGACAGGCTGGTGGAGCGGCTCATAAAGATCAAGGGCATGACAAGCATCTCGGTCAACAGCAACAAAGAGAACACGAATGTGATCATGGGAAAGACGTGCCGCACGATATGGGGGCGCGACACGATCTGCGACGTGATCCATGTGCGGAGCGTGGAGAGCATTGACGCCGGCTCGGAAATGGTATTTCCCGGCAGCAGCGGGATCACGTTTGCCATTTCTCCGCTGTCGTTTTACCAGGTGAACCCGGTTCAGACGGAGAAGCTGTACAGCATCGCGCTGGACTATGCGGGGCTGACCGGGACAGAGACCGTGTGGGATCTCTACTGCGGCATCGGAACCATCAGCCTGTTTATGTCAAAAAAGGCAAAGCAGGTATACGGCGTTGAGGTTGTCGGCCAGGCGGTCGCGGATGCGAGGGAGAATGCCAGGCGGAACAATATAGAGAACGCGCGGTTCTATGTGGGGAAGGCAGAGGAAGTGCTGCCGGATCTCTACGAGAGGGAGGGCATCTATGCGGACGTGATCTGTGTGGATCCGCCGCGCAAAGGATGTGACGCGGCATGTCTCGATACGATCGTGAAGATGGCGCCGCAGCGCATCGTCTACGTGAGCTGCGACAGCGCCACGCTTGCAAGGGATCTGAAATACCTGTGCGCAAACGGGTACGAGCTGCGGCGCGTCAGGGCTGTGGATTTGTTTGGGCAGACTGTTCACGTAGAGAGTATCGTGTTGCTTTCTAAGCTTAAATCAAATAAGTTGAAGCATATCAATGTGGAATTAGAGATGGATGAACTTGATCTGACGGCGGCAGAGAGTAAAGTAACCTACGAGGTAATCAAGGATTATGTTCTAAAGCAAAGTGGATTGAAAGTCAGCAACTTGTATATTGCACAGATAAAGCAGAAATGTGGGATTATTGAGAGGACAAATTATAACCTGCCAAAATCGGAAAATTCCAGACAGCCACAGTGTCCAGCTGAAAAAGAACAGGCGATTGTGGCTGCGTTGAAGCATTTTGGGATTGTGTAAAGATAAAATCTGTTGCACATTAAGATTTTGATTACACGAGGTTAAGTAGTATAACATATTGGCATAATGATGAGTGGAATGGATTTACAGATTTACTTGCAAACTTAAAAATATGTGGCAGTTCTGGATATTGACAATCTTTCAGAACCGCCGAGTTGCGATATCACAGAAAATCATACTGTTAATGATTCCGATAAGAATCTTACGGATTCGTGCATTGATAGTAAAGAGATTGCATGATATGATTAAACGTGAAAAATGTGTCCAAATTCTACGCTTTGAACAAACTTTCAAGTATGGAATTTGGACGAATATATGGTGTGTTGGAAAACGATAGGAGAAAGATTTGGAATGCAGAATACAAACATAGATACAGAAGAAATTGTAGAAAATGGTGGATATATTTCAAAACTGTTTTTAAATAATGGAAAAGAAATAGATATAAATAAAAACGATATTGTTATATTTGTAGGACCAAACAATGCGGGAAAAAGTCAAGCTTTAAAAGATATTTATGAAATATGTGAGACTAAAAAGCCTTCGATAGTTGTTAAAGATATTAAGATTGTTAAACATGCAGGGGATATTAAAATGTTTTTAGAGAATATTTCTACAGTTAATGATCATGGAACATATAAAAATTATGAGGGGTTAGGATATAGTTTTGCGAGTCATTCAATATCGGGGTATTCAAGGGATAAATATTATGGTAGTGCACGTTCGTTATTTGTTGCATATTTAAATACTTTGAATCGATTGACAATGAGTAATCCAGCCAATTTGATATCACGTAAGGCTGCAAAAAAGAATCCGATTCATTATGTGGCATTTGATAGAACATACAGAGAATGGTTAAGCGAAAATTTTAAGCAGGCTTTTAGCAAAGAATTAATGCCAAATACATTAAACGGTTCCAACATTCCATTATGTATAGGTGATGCTGTTAAATTTGATAAAGATTTTATTGATGAACAAGAAAGAATGGAGGAATATGCAGCAATTTTAGATACATACAAACAAGTACAGGAACAGGGCGACGGAATAAAAAGTTTTACGGGTATATTACTTTATTTAATGTTGGATTATTATTGTACATTTTTAATCGATGAGCCGGAATCATTTTTGCATCCACCACAGGCAAATATCATGGGACGTATAATTGGGAAAACATTACGAGAAAATCAACAAGCATCTATTTCAACACATAGTGAAGAAATAATTAAAGGCTTATTAGATGTTTGTCCTGAAAGAGTAAAAATTGTTAGAATTACACGAGAAGAAGATGTAAATGAGTTTTCGGTTTTGGAAAATGAGAAATTTAATGAAGTTTGGAATGATCCACTTTTAAAATATTCGAATATTATGACGAGCCTATTCCACAAAAACGTAATATTGTGTGAAAGCGATTCAGATTGTAAGTTCTACTCAATTATTGAAAATTACATAAAGCAATTAGAAGGAAAATATTCAGAAACATTGTTCATTCATTGCGGAGGAAAACACCGAATGGCTAAAACGGCGACGGCATTAAAAGCATTGAATGTGAATGTAAAACTTGTTCCGGATATAGATGTAATGAATGATGAGAAAGTATTTAAAGGAATAGTAGAAGCGTTTGGTGTGGAATGGACATCTATTCAGAAAGATTATAATACGGTGGTTTCTAATTTGCATAGTCCTAAAGAAGAAATTAAGAGAAATGATGCCAAGACAAACATAAATAGAGTGTTGGATAGTTCCACAAATAAGGTTTTATCAAAAGGCGAAATTAAAAGTATTCGTGAAGCAATTGCCACTATTTCAAAGTGGGATAATATAAAAAAAGCAGGGTGTGCATCGTTGCCAGCAGGAAATGCTACGGTTTCATTTAAAAAGATGGATGGTATTTTAAGAACTGTTGGAATCTACATGGTTTCGGTGGGTGAACTTGAACGTTTTGTAAAAGAAGTAGGAGGTCATGGACCAGAATGGGCAAATACTGTGCTGGAAACATATCCTGATTTAGATAATGAGGTTTATGATGAAGTAAAAAAATTTGTAAAGCAATTTAGCTCATAGAAAAATAAAAAACGTGTTTGTAGCATTGAGTGCAAATAAAGTGATTTTTCTGGTATTAGGAAAATCGAGAAACTTTGGGGAGGAATAAAGTGAATAACCAGAATAATATAAATCAAAAATCACACATGATTATTTACACTACAGAAGATGGTCTGACTAAGATTGAAACAACCTTTGATGAAGATACGGTCTGGTTATCTATTGATCAAATGGCTGAATTATTTCAGAGAGATAAATCGACGATTTCCAGACATATAAAAAATATTTATTCAGAGGGTGAACTTGTTCGAGAGGGAACTGTTGCATTTTTTGCAACAGTTCAAATGGAAGGTGACAGACAGGTTGCAAGAGAGATTTGTTATTATAATTTGGATGTCATTATTTCTGTGGGCTATCGTGTGAAATCCAAACGTGGTACGCAGTTCAGAATTTGGGCAACTAATATACTGAAAGAATATATGCGTAAAGGTTTTGCACTGGATGATGAACGATTAAAAAATCTGGGTGGCGGTGGTTACTTTAAAGAATTACTTGAACGGATCAGAGACATTCGTGCTTCTGAAAAGGTGTTTTACAGACAAATTCTTGAGATTTACGCTACTAGCATTGATTATGATCCCAAAGCAGAAATATCCATTCTCTTTTTTAAAAAAGTGCAGAATAAAATTCATTATGCTATTCATGGTCAAACGGCTGCAGAGGTTATTTACACAAGAGCAGATGTTGAAAAGGAGTTTATGGGTCTTACAACATTTGTCGGAAATCAGCCAACATTGAAAGAGGCTGTTGTTGCGAAAAATTACCTGAATGAAAAAGAACTTCGTGCTATGGGACAACTTGTTTCTGGATATTTAGATTTTGCAGAACGTCAGGCAGAACGTGAACAGGCAATGACCATGAAAGATTGGGCGGAACATTTAGATCGTATTCTTACAATGACAGGAGAGCAGTTATTGCAGGGAAATGGAAGTATCTCTCATAAGCAGGCTGTTAATAAGGCAACAGATGAATATAAGAAATATAAAGCTAGAACCATTAGTGATGTAGAAGAAGATTATTTGAATTCTATAAAAATGTTGGAACAAAAGGCGGACAAGAAATAAAAAGATATGTGATGTGGTTTGGACAATAGTTTATACGTTGAGTCAGTAATAATGATGCAGCTTGTGGAAAAATGAAGAATTTGTCACTAAAAACCACAACATCTTGTGGTTTGAGGGCAAAAATTGGCGAAAAATCCAACCAATTTTTGCCCTCTTTTTTTGCCCGATTTTGTAGATGCAAGTGCTAGTCTAACGATGATTACAGGGCAGAAATCGCTTTGAGGCAGAATTTGGAGAAAAAATCATGAAAAATGCGGAAAGGAGGTGAGGAAAAAATGGAGAAGAAACAACACCCAAGTTATGGAATGATACAGTTGTCGAGATCGTCTATTGGAGGAACAGGGACGGCGTTGTTTGGCAGTTCGATTATGCACAACGATGTTATCCGGCTGACCATCTCAAATGGATTTATGGAGCGGGAGGACAGTCAGGATAACTACTATGCAAAGACCAGCAGAAAGAACTGTATCGTGGAAGTTGACATGTCATACACGCAGTTTGCAGAGGCGATCACGTCGCTGAACATGGGTGATGGCGTTCCGGTGACGATCACAAACATCGGAGGACAGCCTGTTCCGAAGTGTCCTTATGAGGATAAACAAAAAATGATGAGGAAGGAGGTCGAGGACGCTGCGGATGATATCGCCCGAAAGCTGGTAAAAGAAGCGGCGGAAGTAAAGAAACTGCTTGATGAAAAGCGTGTGCTGAGCAAGAGTGACCGGGAGTGGATTGTGAATGTACTCAAAGATGCAGGCCAAAGACTGAGTAGTGACATTCCGTTTCTGAATGAGTTATTTCAGGAGCAGATGGACAAAACAGTGAGTGAGGCGAAGGGAGAATTTGAAAGTTATCTGCAGAATAAGATGAACAGCATCGCACTCGAAGCGCTGGCTGGACGTATTTCAGACGATGGGATTCGTCCGACGGCGAATATGATACTGGGTGCAGAGGAAGTGGAGCAGGTACAGGATGGGCTGCTGGATGCTGATGAGCAGGAAGGCGGTATGCAGATGAACATGTAGGCTGGTTTGTATTTATGTGCAGTCTGAAATCAACAAACAAAAAAGAATAGGAGTAAAAATGGTAGATGCAAAAAAGGAAACATTTGAGCTTGCCATGCTGGATGCGTATCCAGTATTGTTTACAAGTGCGAGGGTAGACCGGAAAACAGTGCCGAAGGATTTGTTTTGTTATGACGTGCGGCATGATGACGGCGGTCAGGGCATTGCGTGTGAAGTAAAGCCGCATGTGCTGGTTAACCATTGGGGAACCATTCTGTCAAAGGAAGAAATTCCAATGGAGGAGAGTGGCAGTTATTATCCCAGCGAGGATCTGGATTATTCAGGGGAATTGTTCATGGTGGATGAATACCTGCGGCTGTACACGCAGGGAATTGGAATGGAAGAAGGGAACAAAGAGAATGAGATGCGTCTGGATCTGTGAGACGGCGCTTACTTTAGAAATGAAGCGAGCGCCGCCTTTTTATGCGCAGACCCGTGCAGAGGAATTATACCGCTAAGGCGGCGCACGGGTCGCGTGGCGAGTAGGGGAAGCAGCCTTCCCTACTCGATTGTACACGGAAAGGAAATATGCACAGATGAAAAAGTGTAAAAAAGGAGAAGAGAAAGAACATGGTTCAGTTTGTTGAGATGGAAGGAAAAATGAACAGGAATGGGTGCATAGAGGTTCCGGTAGCTGTTCTGGAACAGGCAGGCATCGGTACTGGTGAGGCTGTAAAACTGTTTTATATGGCAGACAGGGAGAGTTTGAAGAATGAATCAAGAGAATTTATGATTTTCAGAGCGGACGAAGGTGAGACTGCTGGCAAACAGGAGATTTCATTCCAGATTCCGCAGGAACTGTTAAAAGATGCGGGAATACCGCTGGGTGCAGACCTTGACATTGTGTGCCAGAACCAGAAGATCATCATTATGCCAGAGCAGATATCAGGGGAAGTGGAAATTCCAGAGGAACTGCTTGCATTGTGTGGTGAACTGGGTATTTCAAAGGACAAGGTCAGGATTATCCTGCGCACAACAGAGGAAGGGAAAGCGTGAGGCAGCATAGGAGGTGTAAGCATTGAAGAAACCAGTCTACAAGCTGCTGGATGAAAAGGGAAGGGTGCTGATCCCAAAGGAGATGCGCCAGATGGCAGAGATGGAGGGCGGGGATATCGTAAAACTGTCGGTAACCAGTGGAAAGATATCGGTGTCAAAGGTGGAGATTGTAGAGGCAGGAAGCCAGAACCCGGAGGCAGTCGAGGCATATGTGAATGCCGCCGTAAAGACAATGAGCCATGAGAAACAGGTGGAGCTGGCGGCAAGAATCCTGAAGCTGGCACAACAGCAGGAAGGGGGAAAAAGTTGTTAAGAGAAAAATACAAGGCATTTGAGCTGAAAGATGATGAAGTGTGCCAAACAGTTGTGGAGGGAAGCCTGTTTTCCATTGCCGCTTTTATTAAAAGCTGTGATAAGGGGAGTATCATCACCATACATACGCCTGACGGGGAATCTTTCCTGATCGGGCTTTCAAAAATGTTTTTATACTGTGAGGACAGGGAATTTCTGGACAGGCAGCTGCTCCCATACCTGCGCAGCATGGATGGTGGGGAAGCATGAAAAACATTTATTTTGAGAACGGAGTCCTTTTTTACTACGGAAATCCGGCGGGGTATCTGCATGGCGGGACTGTTGTGCTGGATTGTGTTTTTGACAGGGCAGAGCTGGTCCGTTATATCCGGGAAAAGGAAGGGGCAAAAGTCGAAGTCAGGGAAGGTGTGTATGACCGTCTTTCAGAGGGGACTTTTGAAACAGCAGCGGAGTCGCATATGGAAGAAAAAAGGCTGCGTATTTACCAGCTGGGGCGGGAAAGCCCGCTCATGATGCGGTTTGTCAGTCTGGCAGAGAGAAAAAAGAGGGGCTATGGACAACCGCAAAAGAGCGAATACATTCTTGTGTATGAGGGTGAGGCAGGGAAATTTGATCTCGAAGCTGTCTGGGACAGGTTCGGCCGGAAGGCGCCGTCTGATTTGGCGGGGCATGCGCTGTCCATATCGGATGTGGTAGAGTTTGCGGATGGGAAGGCCAGCCGCTTTTTCTATGTGGAACCATCGGGATATGAGGAGATAGAATTTTGAAAATCTTGGGACAGCATACTATGATAAAACATCACAGCATACAGAAGTCTGTAACGGAAGGTCAGGCTGTGGAGATCTGACTTTCCATAAGGATGTCGTGAAGCGGCATGTAACTTTGAAACAGGAATGCAGGATGTATCAGTGCCTTGCATTTTTGTGTGCACGGGCGTCCAGATGAAGTATGTCAGCAAAGGCTGACGGACACCCGGCACGCGGGCAGGAAAAACAGCCTTTCCTGCCCGATTATATAAAAAATCAATAACGGAGGAAAGAAAAAATGAGAAAGATGATGAACAAGGTAACAGGGAACATGAAGGCGGCAGCAAGGAAGGCAGCATTATTGATGAAAGACACACGCGGAGAGAACTATGTGGATACGGCAGTGAAGATTCTGATTGCCGTCGTGCTCGGAGCACTCCTGCTGGCGGGACTCTACACGCTGTTTGGAGATGTGGTCATGCCTACCCTTACACAGAGGATTCAGGAGATGTTCAATTACGCAGGATAGTCGAAACGTAAGAAGAATATTTAAGGTGCCAGACAAGATTGATATAAAAAGTATAAACAAAGACGTCTGTAAAATTTTTAACTGCCTGTATCACCGGACTGATACAGCGAAAAGAAAGAGGAGGAAATAATCATGCCAGCAACAACAAACCAGAACAATACACAGGGGAACACAGCAGGAAACAGCATGGAGCAGCTACAGATGGAGGCGGTGATCATGCAGCACAACCCAGAGAGGGGTGTGCTTGCGTCGGCGGATGTAAAAATCGGGGGCTTTATGACGATTCGCAATGTAAGGATTAAGGGAGAAGAAATGGCAGGCACAACAGAAAAGAAAAAGATATCTATGATACCCGCAAAACCGCAGTATGACCGCAGTGTGAAGCCTGCGGAGAAACGGCTGAAGGTAGCCGCTTACTGCCGCGTCAGCACGGAGCTGGAACAGCAGGAGAGCAGCTATGAGGCACAGGTGGAATATTATACTAACAAGATAGAGGAAAACCAGAACTGGAAGAATGCAGGCATCTACGCCGATGACGGCAAGAGCGCGACAAACACCAAAAAGAGAGACGATTTCAATACCATGATAAAGGATGCGCTCGACGGTAAGATCGACATGATCCTGACCAAATCCGTGAGCCGTTTCGCAAGGAACACTGTGGACGCGCTCACCACCATCCGCCAGCTGAAGGAAAAGAACGTGGCGGTGGTATTCGAGAAAGAGGGTGTCAACACCCTGGATGGCACCGGTGAGATCTTACTGACGATCCTGAGCAGTCTTGCGCAGGAAGAAAGCCGGAATATCAGCGAGAACACAAGATGGGGCGTTGTGAGGCGGTTTGAAAAGGGACAGGTCATTGTCAACCATAACAAATTCATGGGCTACACCAAAAATGACAAAGGCGAGCTGGTCATCGTACCCGAAGAGGCAGAGGTTGTGCGCCTGATTTTCAGGCTTTACCTTGAAGGCTACAGCACCGCCAAAATCAGCGAGTATCTTGAGGAAAAGGGAATCAAGACGGCGACGGGAAAAGACAGGTGGAATGCAACTGTGATAGCGAAGATGATCAGAAATGAAAAGTATATGGGCGATGCCTTATTACAGAAAACTTATACGGTAGATTTCATGACGAAAAAGAAAGTTGTCAACACCGGCATTGTACCACAATACTATGTGGAAGATGATCACGAAGCGATCATACCCAAGGAATTATTTTTCAGGGTGCAGGAGGAGATCATGAGGCGGTCCGCCATGTGTAAGTCCGCAGTCACAAGAAAGAAAAACCAGAAGAGCAAATATTCATCAGGATACGCGCTGACCGGTATCCTGCTGTGCGGCAGATGCGGACAGGAATACCGCAGGGTGACATGGGCAAGAAACGGCAAAAAGAAGATCGTCTGGAGATGTTCAAACCGTCTGACAAACGGTGTAGAGCAGTGCAGTGATTCCGAGACTTTAGAAGAAGGTGCATTAAACAGGGCAGTCATGGAAGCCATCCACCGCATCACCAGAAACGAGGGGGACTTCGTCGGAGCATTCCGCCAGAATGTTATCCGGGTGATCGGCAGCTACGGAAAGGAGCAGCAGCCGGATGAATACAGCGACCGGATCAAAGCCAAACAGGAAGAGATGGTTTCATTGATCGCGGAGAATGCAAATGCCGGAGACTACACGCCAGAATTTGATGAACAGTATCGCAAAATCGCGGAGGAAATCAATGCCCTCAAAGAAGAACAGGCAGAGTCAGTGAGAAAGAGAAAGCTTGCAGAAAACTATGAACAGCGAGTAAAAGACATGGATGCCTTTATTAGCGCAAGCACCTGCCAGATACCGGAGTTTGACAACGATCTTGTAAGAAGGCTGATTGCATGCATCAGGGTAATCTCCGCGGACAGGATAGAGATACAGTTCCAGTCGGGGATCGTGATGGAGCAGGAGATCGTAAATGAGTAACATGATGCAGGAATGACAGATGAATATGGAAATGTTATTCCTGCCGGTTTACGGTAAGAATAAAATGCCCGTTCATTTCGGGTATTTTATTGTTGGCGTAAGCAGTAATCCAGACGCGCAAGATCTAGAGGAGAGAAGTATAAATGAGAGCAGAGGAAACGTTACAATTCATGATGGATTTTTATCCAGAGCTGTATCCGACAAGAAAACATTGTCTGAACCACTTATTCTGTTCCATTGGGAACGGATATGACTGGCGGAAAGGAGATCTGGTCGACAGAGATTGTGAATTTAGCAAAAGATACAGACTTGTTGAAACCATTGAAAAGGCAAGACCGCGGAATGAGGAATACTATCAGGCGCGTCTGGAGATGGAGAAAGAGATTAAAAAACAAAAGGGAGATAGCTATCAGATTACTTCACTGAATGTCAAATATAATTTTGAGTGGAATACACCCAGCAAGGACTACTCGTATCTTTACCATTATCCCCAAAATATCAAAGAGGACTGGCTTGCGCTGTTAAAGGAATGTGAGCAGATGCTGATAGAAGATGGGATTATCCATGGTGATAATCAGGTAGAAGGGCTGGAAGGGCTCCAGGAAAGGCAGAGCGACGGGATGCAGATGATATAGCTGTCACGTCTGCTTGTATAGATATGGCATAGATGAATTAATTTTGCCATGCAGAGTAGGGGAGGAATGAGATTATGAATTTTCTGATAATATTGGTATTGAAATATGCGTTTTGTACTGCTATTCTGTTTCTGACTGGCGTGTTTCTGAATTGCTTTTTTGATGGAGAGTAAGATTTGTTGATCGTGACCGAAGAGCAAAAAACGGGAATAAGTTAATATAGGCGGAAATAAAGGCCATATAAGTATAAAGTAAATAGAAAATAACAGAAAAAATAATAAATAGTATTGTTTTTTGGAGTTATGTGTTATAATTATTTTGGAAAATATTTGACTTAGATAAAAATATGTGTTAGAATTACAACTTCCATGTAAGGAGATAAATATGGCTAAAAAGTTTTATGCAGTTAAAATAGGGAAAACACCAGGTGTATATGAGACATGGGCTGAATGTCAAAATCAAATTAATGGATTTTCAGGTGCAGTATATAAAGGGTTTGCAACAAAAGAAGAAGCATTGGCTTTTGTTGGTGAAGATAGCGGAAGGCAGGAAAATCTGGAAAAAACCCAGGCTGTCGCATATGTTGATGGAAGTTATGATTCGGTAACAAATGCATTTTCATATGGAATGGTTCTTTTTTATGATGAACAGGAGATGCATTTTTCAAAAAAATATAATGACAATGACTTAGCAGAGATGAATAATGTTGCGGGTGAGATAAAGGGAGCCGAGGCAGCAATACAATATTGTCTGGATCATAATATAACGAGTGTTACAATATACCATGATTATGAAGGGATTGCAAAGTGGTGCAATGGTGATTGGAAAGCAAAAAAAGCAGGAACCATTGCGTATGCAAATTTTTATAAAGAAGCAAGTCCTAAAGTACATATACAATTTGTAAAAGTAAAAGGGCATTCGGGAGATAAGTATAATGAACTTGCCGATAAGCTGGCAAGGGAAGCGCTTGGAATAGAATACACAGGTAGTGTGCATACGGAGGAAAAGCAGGTGGCTAAAAAAGGGGTTTTTATTGACAGGGAAAAGATTGTAGAGATGATCAGGGAAGCTGGATGTAAGCAGTGGACAGATTTTAAGGCCAGTGAGCTTACTACGGCTGGAAATGCACAGAGATGTGTAATGTCTGCAGAAGGTAAGGAAGCAATGCTGAATTTGTTTTTTAACAACGATGGTACAACCACGATCACCCCTACAGGCAAAAATACAGATATATCATCGGTGATCAAGGCATTGCTGGAAGAACAATGTAAATATTCAAGTACAATTCAGGGAAAGACATATTCTATCAAAAAACTGTCTAAAGAATGGGCAGATAAAATTGTTGAATATCTGTCATCTCTGGAAAACGTAACTGTAGAAAAGCATAGTGTAAATACAACCCCGATACATAATTCATATATATTTACCAGCAGTATTGGAGATAAGCTGACGGTTAATGTATATCAAACAGGTACATTAACATTGCAGGGGAAACCAGCATATTTATATGGAGAAGCTATTTCGTTTCTATCATATTGTAATGATGTGTCTGTAGACGATATTGTAAGCAGCATTAACAGTTTCCATGATGTCAATGTAAAGACAAGTGAAGTAAGAAATGATATGGAAGTACTTATGCCAAGGGCATATGGAAATATTGATGAAATGATATTTAAGATGCTTTCACCATCTATTTCACTGAGAAAAGTAAATATTCCTCTGGAAGACTATTCCTGTTACACTTTTCCAGCACTTAGAGCATTAGAGGGATATTTAAAATACTTATTTGGTTTAAAAGGATTAATGATTGGCAATACTTTTGGTAGTGTGTTCAATGGCGACGTTTTAACAAAGAATGCTGCAACCCAAATTGGAGACGCGACATTCCAGCATGAACTGGAAAGAATATATGTGTATTTTAAGGGGAATAGACATGTTATTTTTCACACAAATCAGATTTTAATAGGAACAAAACTGATTGAAGATAAGCACGAGGCCGATGAGATTATTAATACAGTAATAAATTTGATAGAATCTTCATATGCGAATATAAATAAGTGATGATGGAAAGGAGGTTCGTTATGAAGGATAATTTTGAAATAAAGAAACTAAATAATGAGCCATATGATTTCCTTATTATTGCAACATCGTATGAAAATCCTCTAAGTTCTATTAAGGAAATAGGAGAAGAAATACAAGTACAAAAAGCGAATTTACTCTTTGACTTGACATTGATCAACGGAACGAATAAGAACAGATATATCAAATGTGAGTATGTAGCTGATAGGAATCAACTGCCGTCATGTTCAATAGTGGAAGGCGTTGATGATGAGATAAAAAAAGTCAGCCAGAGTTATTTTGCTGAAAATGAAGAAGTGGTTAGGAAAAGCGTGATTTCAAATTCGTTAAAGTTTTTATTGAAATCAGGTATGGTGTGATATCAGCCCCTGAATATTGAATTCAGGGGCTTTATAGTTTCAATATCGAAATAAATTTTTTCAAGTAGTAAAGTTAACATAGAGTATAAAAGTGTATCAGACTTCATGTGTTAATATGAAATGGGGAGTGACAGAATATGTTTCCTTGGTATGAGAGATTTCTTTTTAGGGAACGTACAGAAGATAGAAAAAGAAGATTTAAGGAAATTGGACAAAAGGTCTACGAATTTTTTGATGAAACAGCTATAGCTGTTGGGTATCAAATGAGGATTGGACAGCTGGACATGTCCTGTGATATTGTGGATGGGCTACGGGAGAAAAAACATGTTCTTGTTGAAGCAAGTGTCGGGATAGGAAAGTCATTTGCGTATATTGTTCCTGTTTTGTGTTATATCCGGGAATATGGTCGTCCTGTTGTAATAGCAACATCAACGATAGCATTACAGGAACAGCTGAAGAACGATATAGAGATTATAAAGCAAATGTTAGGTATGCACACAGATGTACTTATAGCAAAAGGTCAAACACATTTTTTGTGCAGGAAGCGAATGGATGAATGTTTTACAAAAAATTTTATTAATATGACAGAAGAAAATCAGGAGATCTATACAGTAATATCCAAATCAGGGTATGAGAGGGCTGACTGGAATGTTTCTATTCCAGAGGAAATTTGGAATAAGATAAATGTTAAAGAATTTAATCTGCGATATTGTAGAGAAACATGTAGTTATCATGATAAGTGTCATTATTATACACTACGTCAAGAGATGCTTGACACGCTTGGTATCATTGTATGTAACCAAGATTTGTTGGCGGTAAGTATGAGAAAAAAGTCAATGAAACGAAGTCCACTGATGAGTAAGGATATTGGACTAATTGTTATTGATGAAGCACATAATTTAGAAAGCAGGGTGCGTTCTTCTGTGACAACTTTTATTACAATGCGAAATTTGAAAGAAAATGTGTATGAAGCAAGTAGAGCAATTGATGTTTTTGACGAAAGCTTTACCGCTGAGGTGGACATGGCTGAAAAGCTAATAGACAAAGCGTTTCGGTTATTATATAAACAAATGGTACAGCAGGATAAGATAGCTGAAGAGAATGGTCAGGACATTGAACGATATTATGTGAGACAATCAAGTACGGTTTTTCATAATTTGCAGAAAACACTTGCGAATATTTGTGATAAGGCATCATTAGCTTTTGGTGCTTATGATGAAGAAATCGAGAAACTGGAAGATTGCGTGGAGTTTTTGACTTCATTTGTTAGGGGAACACAAAGTGATGACATTTTTTGGATGGAATGTCCAAAAGGGAATAAAAGCGTTAAAGGAGTTTATTTGTATAAATGCCCGAAAGAAGTAAATAAGATAACAAAGAACATACTATTTAAAGAAGAAGACATTCAGATAGTTTTAACATCTGCAACTTTGACAAGCGGAAGAGCAGATGATTATAGAAAAGATTATTTATACTTTATGAAAAATACAGGATTTGCATTGGATCAGGGATATATATGTGAGCCAAAAGAATCACCATTTAATTATGATGAACATGCAATGATTTATTACACTGAAAATCTTCCACATCCATCAAAGGAAAGAAAGAGATTTATTGAGGAAGCGGTAAAAGAAATTATCCGCTTGCTACATATAAGTGTAGGAAAAGCTTTAATTTTGTTTACTGCAAAAACGGATATGCAGGAGGTATATGAAAAGTTATTAGAAGAAGAATTACCCTTTCAGATATTTATGCAGTTAGGAAATGAAAAGCAAGCAGAAACACTGGAGAAATTTAGAAAAGATACAAATTCTGTTCTGCTGGGAACGGGGAGTTTTTGGGAAGGAATTAATATAGAAGGCATATCACTATCTCTTGAGAGTAAAAAGTTTGTACCACTAAGAAGCCAGTGAATCCCAGTAAATTCCTGACTCGTTCTGTTGCTCCTGAA
>ERZ808051.315-NODE-315-length-58939-cov-6.010720_pt1 | contig 58939 bp, 64 predicted proteins | sample MGYA00380199_ERZ808051 | MGnify/ENA primary metagenome ERZ808051 (study PRJEB31490, sample SAMN06133391) | mouse gut metagenome | isolation source: J11 | host: mice | place: China: Chengdu | collected 2015-05 ... | reverse complement strand
TCCACATTGAATGATGTTACAGTGATAGTAACGGTTGAATCAGGTCTTATTTATACGGGAATTCCCAGTGCTCCGTAAAGGATGGCGCCAATGACGCCGCAGGCCAGAATCGTCTGTACCGGACCTGCCTTCTTTTTCTGGAGAATAGCCAGAGATACCAGTGTCAGGGCAATGGCCACCCAGTTGGAACCGGACAGGCTCACATTCCCTCCCCACCAGGCATTTCCCACAATCTTTATGGCAGCCGCCAGGACCATGGCGGCCACTGCCGGATGAAGGCCGTTTAAAACTCCCTTTACCCGGTCCAGGTTTCTATATTTATAGTAGATTCTTGCCAGAATCATCACGATCACCAGGGACGGAAGCACATAAGCGCAGGTTGCCGAAAGCGTCCCCAGAACTCCGCCCACACGGGTCCCTACAAAGGAGGCAATATTGATTCCAAGGGGCCCGGGAGTCATCTCAGCAATGGAGATAATGTCAGTAAATTCCCCGGTAGTCATCCAGCCATGCTGTGCCACCACCCGGCTTCTCATTAACTCCATATTGGCCATCCCGCCGCCAAAACTGAAAAGCCCGATCAGAAAAAAAGTTCGAAACAGTTCAAAATAAATCATGACATCACCCCGCTTATGACACCGCACACCAGAATTACCAGAATAATATCCACATCGAACATCAGCACAGCAAAAGACGCCGCTACCAGCATGAGAATGGAAAGAAGCTTTTTATCCTTTATCACACTTTTTATCATTGTGATTGTCACGTTGATCATCACTGCCGCCACTCCGGCCTGCATTCCTTTTAAAAGAAGGGCAATGATGCGGTTCTGCCGAAACTGCACATAACAGGCGGAAACAATGGTCAGAATGATCATGGGCGGCAGAATGGTCCCCGCCACGGTAATGAGGGCTCCGGTCACTCCTGCAATCCGGTAGCCGATGATGATGGAGGTATTGACTGCCATGACACCGGGACAGGACTGGGCAATGGCCACAAGGTCCATAACCTCTTCCTGTCCAATCCATTTTAATTCCTCCACAAATTTTTTCTGGAGCATGGAAATGATTACCATTCCGCCTCCGAAGGTGCAGGCGCTTATGATAAAGCAGGTCTTAAACAGCGTCCACAGCATATGTCCGTCTGCTTTTTTTGAGGCTTCCATTGCAATTCCCCCTTATTTTCAATTTCCCGGAAGAGAAAACATTTCGTTCACCTTTCTCCGGTCCAGACTGTGGTTGTAAACCAGTATCTCATAATCCTTAAGCTTTTGGCTGAAGGAATGGCCGCCATCCTCTGCATCTCCCCAGGGATAATAGGTTCCGTCCTCCGCGTAGCATCCCAGAAAATGGACCACCGGAAGTTCTTCTGACAAAGAAAGAAGAAACTGGTTATAAGGCGTCATCGAAAGGCCTGCCCGCTCCAGCATATAGGAGGAGAGATAGATGGCCCCCAGCCGTCCCATATCCCTGGATTCTGTCTCATAGTTGGTCCACATCCAGAAGGGCGTCTCATACCAGACAAGCTGGTCCTGCCACAAAACCTCAGAGCTTGGCACTCCGTATACATCATCAAAAAAGCCGTTTTCCACGCTGGGCTGGTGATCTCCGAACATGACAATCATCGTTGGCTCATCACAATTCTCAAAATAGCGGATCAGAAATTCAAACGCCGCGTCTGACTCCTTCATAAGAGACAAAAACTGGTCTGTTTTCGGATACTTTCCTTCCAGCTCCCCTGTGAGCCAAACTTGTTCTTCAAAGTTATCGTAGACCCCCTCATAACCGCCATGGTTTTGCATGGTCACATTAAAAAGGAATAATTTATCGTCCGGGTTTTCCTTTTCCTCCACCATCTCGATGATTTTCTCATAATCGGCCTGATCGCTGATATAGTTTCTAATCTTTTCGCTTCCCCTGTAAAATTCAAAATCCAGAAACGCATCAAAGCCCATGTTCCGGTAACAGGTCCTCCGGTTCCAGTTGTCTCCTGAATACGGGTGCATGGCGATGGCCGTATATCCCTGGTCCTTTAAAGTGGACACAAGAGATTTTGTCTGTGGTTCCACGAAAAACTGATAGGCAATGGAGTTTCCGGGCATCATGGACATGGAATCGCCCACCAGAAATTCAAATTCCGAATTGCTGGTCAGGGAACCGAACACCGGCATACAAAGACTCCCCCGCATGGTATTTTCCGTCAGACTGTCCAGGAACGGGAAATAGGGGATATTGGTAGTGTAGTCTCCGATCACTTTAAGTTCAGTCAGACTTTCGTTCATAATACAGATCAGATTCACAGGCTGAACTGCTTTGGTCTCTTTTGTATTTTCTTCGGCCTGTGCAGTCCTTGTTTCCTCATAAATCTCCTGTACCCGGTTTCGGGAATAGCCCTGGGGCGGCTTTTTTACCATATATTTGATGGAGGCCGCCGTGGAAAGGAAAAAGCCGCAGGTTTCGTAGGTATCGTTGATCATCCAGAGGTTGACTTCCATACTGGAGGCGATACGGGTAAACAAAAAGCTGCCGCAGCCGAAGGCCAAAATGAATCCTCCGGCACACAGGGGCACTCTCTGCTTCCATCCCTTCACCCGGACCGGAACAAACCACAAAGCCAGATTCATGAGAAGCAAAAGAAATCCCGCAAAAACCATGGACTTAGCAGGCATAAACCGGTAATTTCCCGCCACGGTCATGGCCGTTTTCACCGCCAGCACATCCCAAAGCATGATAGGGCGGTCTCGGAAAGAAACAACAAAAGCCTCTGCCAGAGAAATAAAATAAAAAATAAAGGACGAAACCGGGATGGAAACCCTGGAGGAGCCAGACAAAGAAAAGACTGCCAGATACAGCAAAAACATCCATCCCACATTCATTACTGCCTGGGAAACGGGTATTTTTAAGAGATTTCCGGTGACATATTCAAACAAAAGATAGGAGAAGACCGGGGACATAATAAGCCCCAGAACTCCTCCGGCTGTTTTCAGGTACTTTTTCATTCCGTCCTGCCTTCCTGAATGTTCGACAAGTTTCTGCCTGAACCGACTTATTTTTTCTAATCGTTACCCTATCACAAATTCCCCTTTTCTTCAAGAAAAATTCATATATTTGTAAGTTTTTTAAATCTTCTCCTGGCGTATCCCCGTGAAGTCAGAAGAAACTGTTAAGACGTCCTTTCATTCATGGAACGGATGGCCCAGCGCATTTTCGTGGAACGCGCCCTGGGATTTCTCCCGCATTCTTCTGCGGAAGGGCGGATTACCTCCTCTGCAATCCTGCTGTAAAGGCCCGCCTTTTTTCCTTCCTTAAAGAACTGCTTTACAAGCCTGTCCTCTCCGGAATGAAAGGTGAGGACAGCGACCCGTCCTCCCGGCACGAGAATTTCCGGCAGCTTTTCAAGGAAGCTGTAAAGAACTTCAAATTCCTGGTTCACATCAATTCTTAAGGCCTGAAAGCACCGTTTACAGGACTTGACCACTGCCTCTGCCCGCTCTTCCTCCGGCAGAAAACTCAGGGCACATTCGATGGCCTCCTTAAACTGGGTGGTGGTCTCAATATACTGCTTTTTTCTGTTTCTCTTTCCCACTTCCCTCGCGATTTCCGCCGCATACACCTCATCAGCATTTTCCTTAAACATTCCACAGAGTTCTTCCAAAGAAACGGAGGCAAGGCGTTGGGCCGCGGAAATCCCCTTTTGGGGATTCAGCCGCAAATCCAGGGGACCTTCAAACTTATAAGTGAAGCCCCGCTCCGGATTGTCAATCTGCATAGAGGATACGCCCAGATCTGCCAGAACAAAATCAAAGAGGCCCACCTCCGACGCCAGCACATCAACGTCCGCAAAATTCATCTGTCTGGCAGTGAAGATGTCCTCTCCAAAACCTTTATCTTCCAGGCGTTTTCTGGCCTTTACGATCTCTATCGGATCCACATCCAGCCCGTAAAGATGGCCTTCACCCTTTAAGGCCTTAAGCATTTCACTGCTGTGTCCGCCATAGCCTAAGGTAGCATCCAGCCCCTTTTGCCCCGGTTTAATTTCCAGAAAATCCAGAATTTCCTTCACACAGATGGAAAGATGCATTCCCGCAGGTGTACTGCCCTTTTTAATGACCTTTTCAATGGTGTCAGCATATTTTTCCGGATTCTGCTCCTTGTATTTCTCCTCAAAGGTACGTGGGTGGGTCCCCCGGTAGCGGACGCGTCTTTTATGAACTTTATTTTCTTCTTCCATAGATTTTTTGCACCCTCTCTTTTCTTGTGGAGTGCCCCCGGAAAATCCATCCCAGAGATGGGGGCAGAAAAATCTCCGGGAGTGCTCCTCTATGAAACTAAATATACCACATCTTTCGATAACCCGCTACTATATCCTGACTTCGCCGTCTTCCTATATCCCCTTTTCAGTAATCATTCATATCCCCCCTGAGCTGCTGCGGTATGCAGCCGCCTGGAATCGCTCCGCGATTGTGCCGCCTGCTTATCCCTTCACCACTCCTACGGTCTTAAGTCTCCGCACCGGAACCACCAAATCTTTCTGGCTGTCCATAACCATATCAATGTCCTTATAGGCAAACCGGCTCTCCTCCGCCACATCAGCCTTTCCTCTTTTTCCAAGTACCACGCCCTGCCTGTTCAAATCCAGAATCACCTCCTCGGCTGTAAAGGCGGCCATGGCGCCCTTTCTGGAATACTGTCTTCCCGCGCCATGGGAACAGGAGCAGAAGCTTTCCGGATTTCCCTTTCCCATGACCACGTAGCTGTATGAGCCCATGGCGCCGGGAATCACTGCCAGCTCCCCGTTTTCCGCCCGCACGGCGCCTTTTCTGTGAACAAAGACTTCCTCTCCGTAGTGGGTCTCCAGAGCTGCATAATTGTGATGACAGTTGATGTCCTCGGAAAATTCCAGGTTAAGATCCGTGTACTTTCCAATCCACTTTTCCATCACCGCTTTTACGGCAAGCATCATTTTCTCCCTGTTTTCCCGGGCAAAATCCATGGAAAGATTCATCCAGTTTAAATACCGTCTCCCCTCCCTGCTGTCCGCAGAAAGGAAAGCCAGACGGTATTCATCGGGCACCTGGCTGTAATAGCGGGTATTGATCTCCCGGGCTTTCTGATGGAAATAATCGCACACAGATTTTCCGAAATGACGGCTTCCCGAATGAATCATAATGGAAAGGAAACCCTCATCGTCCGCCTGGAGCTCAATAAAATGGTTTCCGCCGCCCAAGGTCCCAATCTGAAAATATCCTGCCTCCAGCTGTCCCAAAAGCTCTCCGTCCTCCTCATACCGGTCCATCTCATCAAAAGCCCTGTCTAAGGTATAACATGGCATGGGAGTCTTATGATGGGAAAATCCCACCGGAATATTCCGCATGATATCCCCGATCATGGCCTGAACCATGGTACCGTTTCCTGTCATAATATCTTTGATTTCCTCAAGCCGCACGTTGGTTCTTGTGTAGGCCATTCCGCATCCGATGTCCACCCCCACGGCATTGGGAATCACAACTCCCCTGGCTGCAATGACGCCGCCGATGGGCATTCCCATTCCTGCGTGGGTGTCCGGCATTAAGCTCACCCATTTATGGAGAAACGGAAGCCGGGACAGGTGGTATGCCTGTTCCACACAGGTCTCATCCAGATCTTCCTTTGTTTCCAGCCACACCTTCACCGGGACCTTCATATTTTCCTTTTCATACCATACAAACATACACTCACATCCTCTCTTCCTTATTTTGTGCAACAGTTCAGCCGTGCTCTGAATCTTCACAGGGCGGACGCCCGGGGCTTCTTGTACGCGGTACGCGTGCAAGAAGATGCAAGGCTATACTGTTACTATTTTGTCTGTCTGTATCTTTAACATACCGGAATTTTCCAGGGAAATCATTTAAAAAACATTGCGAACATGGACTTTCCGGCTGCCATGGACTATAATGAGAACAGAAATGAGGGCATGGATATGACAGAATTTAACGAACTGATAAAAAATTTTGACCGGATCCGGGACTACATGCGGCAGTTTTTTATCTACGGATATAAAAGCCGGGGAGACTTTGATAAAAAAAGCGGCCGCACCTATGACAACGAACGGAGACGGATTGAGAGCTGGCTGGGAGACTATGTGAAATCTGCTTACACGGAAAACGGAAAAAACGTCTATATCAGCGTGGACAGCAAAACCATCCCCCAGAACCCCTTATACAGAGCCTGGAAGTCCAAAAGCTTTACAGATAACGATATTCTTCTGCACTTTTTTCTCCTGGATCTCCTCTTTGACTGCCCGGAAGGGAAAACGGCAAAGGATCTTGCAGACGAGATTTCTTCCCGGTACGGCATGGCCTTTGACAGCCAGACCGTGCGGCTTAAACTTAAGGAATATGAAGAGCTGGGGCTTTTTACATCCTTCAGACAGGGAAAAAACCTCTGCTACCGCCTCCTTCCCGGACCTGTATCCTCAAGTGACAAAACACTTTCTTCCGATACCTGGCAGGCCCTCCTTACGGCGGTCACCTTCTATCAGGAAGCCGCACCATTCGGCTTTGTGGGAAGTACCATTCTGGATGAGACAGATACGGAAAACCATCTCTTTCAGTTTAAACACCACTTTATCGTCCATACTCTGGAGGACGGCGTCCTCTGTGATATTTTGACAGCCATGAAGAAGCAAAAGAGAATCTCCTTTATCAACAGAAGCAGCCGCAGCCAGAATAGCTCCACAGTGACAGGGATTCCCTTAAAAATATATGTCAGTACCCAGACCGGAAGGCGGTATCTCTGCCTCTATCTGGAGGGTCCGAGACGGTTCATCAACTACCGCCTGGACTCCATCACTGCCGTGACGCATCTGGAGACTTGTGAGAAATATGAAAAATATGAGAATGCCCTTTTAAGAAACATGAGGCACTGCTGGGGCGTTTCCTTCGACGGCAGCAGCCGGATGGAGGAAATCTGTATGAAGCTTTGGATTGACGAGGAACGGGAGCCCCACATTTTAAACCGACTGTACCGGGAAAGCCGCGGCGGGGAAATCTTAAAAATCCGTGACCATGAATACCTGTACAGCGGCCTGTTTTTTGACACCAATGAGATGCTGTCCTGGGTGAAAACCTTCACCGGGCGGATTCTGGATATTCAGGGCACCAATACTGTGGCCATTGGAAAGCTTGTGCGGGATTTGGAAACAATGTATAAAATGTATGGTCTGCCGAAAGGAACGGAACATGGAACTGTTTGAGAAATACTATAACTGCTATTATCAGGTGATCCGCCATATTTTAATGGAAGCAGAACCCTCCCCGGTAACAGAAAAACGGATGCGCGAGCTTTCTGAACTCTACGGATACCAGGAAAGCGCCCTGGCCATTGTACCAAAGCTTTTGGACGGGACCTGGCCTTTTCTTTCTTCCTCCGGATGTACGGTTCTTACACACCCTGACGTATTAAAGCCCGGTGCTCTTCCCCTCACAAAAGTCCAGAAATCCTGGCTTTCCGCCCTTTTAAAAGACCCAAGGATCCGGCTTTTTCTGACTGAGGAACAATATGGGGAAGCCGCCTTCTGGCTTTCCGGTACAGACCCTCTTTTTTCCTGGAAGGATTTTCATTTCTTTGATACTTATGAAGACAGAGACCCCTATGAGGACACAGAATACAAAAAACGCTTCCACATCATCCTTAATGCCCTCCAAAACAGGCAGGCTCTGTTTATCGCCTACGAAAACCGAAAAGGCGAAAGCTCTGTCCGGGAGGCTGCTCCCTACCAGCTCCAGTATTCTTCCAGAGACGGGAAGTTCAGGCTCTGTTGTCTGGAGCGGTCAGGAAAACAGTTTTCCAAAAATACAATCCTGAATCTGGGGCGGATTCTGGCCTGCCACCCCTCCCATGAAAAGGTGCCGGAAACCGCCGCCCTCCGTTCCTTCCTTCCGGTCCGCCGCTGTAAGGAGCCTGTGGTCCTGGAAATCGGCGGCGAGAGGAACTCCCTGGAACGGTGCATGCTGCACTTTGCCAACTATGAAAAGCGCACCAGATACAATGAAGAAACAAAAACCTGGATCTGTTCCCTTTACTATGACACGGCCGATGAAACAGAGCTTTTAATTGAAATTCTCTCCTTCGGCCCCGTTATCCGGGTACTGGGCCCTGATTCCTTTCTGGAGCAGATCCGGGCCCGGGTCACCCGGCAGCATGAGCTGTTTTATAAGCCCATCTGATCTTTCCTCCGCCTGATATTTCCTCCCTCTGTTATTTCCTCTGCCTGTTATTTCCTCTGCCTGTTATTTCCTCTGCCTGTGTCGGACCGCGTATGTATCATCTTCCTTTCCGCTGCGGCCTGATCCCGGAAGAGCATTTTTTATGCAGCAGGATGCTCTTCCCTATTGCACAAAAAAACCGGCCATGTATCTCTTTTTCATGGCCGGGCAGGATTTTTTTATAATACCAGGGAAGGTGCGGAATATGCTCTTGCCTTTAGTTCCTGATTTAACAGATAAAGACTTCTGGCATCATCTCCGAACAGCTTCATCTTCTGAATCAGGTCACCGGAATTTTTCTCTTCCTCTCCCTGTTCCTTCACAAACCAGTCCAAAAACTGCATGGTACGGTGATCTCTGGCCGCTGCGGCCGCATCATATATATCATTGATTAAAGAGGTCACATACTTTTCATGCTCCAAAGCTGCTGTCAGCGGATCCATCAGGGTCTCAAATACCTTATCCGGTTTTGCAATAACCTCCAGGGTCACAGCCTCGCCGTTGTTCTGCATATACTGGTAGAACAGCATAGCGTGATCCTGTTCTTCCTTTGCCTGAATCTCATACCAGTTGGCAAAGCCGTCCAGTCCCCTGGAAGAATAGAAGTTTGCCATATCCAGGTACAGATATGCTGAGTAGAATTCTTTGTTGATCTGGGTGTTTAAAAGTTCAGAAACTTTTTTATCCATGGTACATATCCTCCATCTTTCTTCATTTTTACTAAATCATAGCACGGTCCAAATCAGAATGCAAGAAGCGTTTACAGAGAAATTTACCCACTGGTGACAGCAGGTTACTGTTCACTCCATGACTAATCACTCCGCTGATTCGTCATGAGCCGATACCGTTATGGGGCCAAAGCATATGCCCCATCGCCGCAGGCGATTTCAAATGGGCATATGCTGTTACGTTCACAGGGCACCTGTGAACAGTAACACCCAATGGGAACGCCGGACCGGAAGGCTCGGCGTTTCTATTGAATTATCGGGAAATTATGATATAATTTTTTTAGGCGACAGGAGGTTTAATCATGAAACGCAGCGAAATCAATGCAGCATTAAAAGAAATGGAAGCAATGGTAAAAGAATACCGCTTTGCGATTCCCCCGTTCTGTAATTTTACTCCAGAGGAGTGGAAGGACAAGGGACACGATTATGATGAGATCCGTGACAATATGCTTGGCTGGGATATTACCGATTACGGTCTGGGCGACTTTAATAAGGTCGGATTTTCTCTGATTACCATCCGCAACGGCAATCTTAAAATGCGCGATAAGTACACCAAATCCTATGCGGAGAAGCTGTTATACATCAAAGAAGGACAGTATTCCCCGATGCATTTCCACTGGTCCAAGATGGAGGACATCATCAACCGGGGCGGCGGAAATGTGCTGATCCGCGTGTATAATTCCACACCGGAGGAGGAGTTAGATAAGGTGAATGACGTACATGTCCATGTGGATGGCAGGGAGATGGTAGTTCCGGCCGGGACCCAGGTGCGGCTGACTCCGGGTGAGAGCATCACAATCTATCCGTATATGTACCATGATTTCGAGGTGGAGGAAGGCGGCGGCCCTGTTCTTCTGGGGGAAGTGAGCCAGTGTAATGACGATAATACGGACAACCGGTTCTATGAGAAGATGGGACGGTTCCCGAAAATCGAAGAGGACGAGGCTCCGTACCGTCTGCTCTGTAATGAGTATCCGGAGGCCAAATAGATAACAATTCAGGCAGGTCTGCGGGTTCCCTGCGCTGACTGTGGTTTGTTATCTGCTGCAAATAGGAAGTAAAGAGCTGGCGGGTTTGCCGGCCTGACGGCCGAAAAAACCTTATGGAAGACAGGAGAAAAAACACAACAAAAAATGTGGCGAGGTGGAACTATGTATGATGTAACAGCGATTGGTGAGTTATTAATTGACTTTGCATCCAAGGAAACGGATGCGGCCGGATATCCGACAATGAAGGCCAATCCGGGCGGAGCGCCGGGGAACTTTCTGGCGGCTCTGAATAAGTACGGCGCAAAGACTGCATTCCTGGGAAAAGTAGGCGGGGATGCTTTTGGCAGACTTTTGATCAATACCTTTAAGGAAGCGGGGATAGAGACGAAGGGAATCCGGGTGGATGATTCTGTGTTTACTACGCTGGCCTTCGTTACCTTCAGCCCGGACGGAGACCGCTCCTTCAGCTTTGCGAGAAAACCGGGAGCTGACACCAGGCTCACCTTTGAGGAGCTGGATTTAAGCCTGATTGATGAAGCAAGAGTGTTCCATTTCGGGACATTAAGCCTTACTGATGAGCCGGTCCGCACTGCCACGAAAAAGGCGGTGGCCTATGCCAGAGAAAAAGGCAGGCTGATTACCTTCGATCCCAATCTGAGGCTTCCGCTGTGGAATTCTCCCGGGGCGGCAAAGGAGGAGATTCTCTGGGGACTTTCCAATGCTGATGTGGTAAAGATCAGTGATGAAGAGGTGGAATTTCTCTGGGGAATCAAAGATGAGAAGGAAGCAGCTGAGAAGCTGATAAGAGAATATGGAGTGAGGCTTGCCATGATTACCATGGGGCCCAAAGGGGCGTATCTGGCAAATGTAAATGCGGCCGGAATGGCAAAGTGCCCGTCTGTGAAACCGGTGGATACCACCGGAGCCGGAGATATTTTTGGTGGAAGCGCGATCTCCAGACTGCTTAAGACCGGAAAAGCCCCGGAATCGCTGAGCGCAGAGGAGCTTGTCAGAATCGGAAGCTTTGGGTGTACGGCGGCCAGCCTTTCCACTCAGAAACCGGGCGGGATTCCCAGTATTCCGGCGGAGGAAGAGGTCCTTGGGGCAATTTAAATTCTGACACGGGGAAGATGGCTGCGTACGCATCACCACACATGAAAGGGGCTGCCGCAAAATAACCGTTATATGCAGGACAGAGTATTCAGGCCGCAGGGGCTGAGCTGTATTTTGCGTATGTGCGGCATTTTGCGGCGGCCCCTCCTTTTTATGTGAGTGAGCACTCATGCGTGTACCGGGAGGTGCCCGGTCAGTTCAGGTAATTCCTCATGGTCTTTAATGCGTTTTTTTCCAGCCGGGATACCTGTGCCTGGCTGATTCCCACCTCTTCGGCCACCTCGGTCTGGGTTTTCCCCTCGAAAAAACGCATGTCGATGATGTGCCGTTCCCGCTCCGGAAGGCGTTTCATGGCCTCGCTTAAGGAGAGCTGCTCGATCCAGTTTTCCTCCCGGTTTTTTTTATCGCTGATCTGGTCCATGACATACAAGGGATCACCGCCGTCGGTGTAGACCGGTTCATACAGGCTTACAGGAGTCTGGATGGCATCCATGGCATAGGTGATTTCCTCCTTGCTGAGTCCAACCTCATTGGCGATTTCCATGATCGTTGGCTCTCTTAGATTTTTTTTCATCAGGCTTTCCTTGGCATAGATGGCCTTGTAGGCCGTGTCTCTTAAAGAACGGCTGACCCGGATGGAATTGTTGTCCCGCAGGTAGCGTCTTACTTCGCCGAGAATCATCGGGACCGCATAGGTAGAAAATTTCACATTCTGAGTAATGTCAAAGTTATCAATGGCTTTTATAAGGCCAATACATCCGATCTGGAACAGATCATCCACGTTTTCGCTGCTGTTTGCAAACCGCTGGATGACGCTGAGGACAAGACGTAAATTCCCTTTAATATAATCTTCCCTGGCCTGCTTGTCGCCTGCCAGGATTCTCTTAAACAATTCGTCTTTCTCTTCTGTGGTAAGTAATGGCAGCTTCGCTGTGTTGACACCGCAAATCTCAACCTTATAACCAGGCATATCCCTTACCTCCGCATCATTTTTGAGCGTTCCCGGAAAGTCTTTGTGTCCGGACCTTCAGGAGTACTCTTTTTCTGGAATTGTGTCCATAGAAGAATGATGTACGGATTTGGAGGGATTTATACGGGAAAGAAACTGAAAAAATTTTCCTGTGAATGATCAGCCGTCAAATAAGTTGTTACTGTTCACAGGTGCCCTGTGAACGTAACAGCATATGCCCATTTGAAATCGCCTGCGGTGATGGGGCATATGCTTTGGCCCCATAACGGTATTGGCTCATGACTAATCAGCGGAGTGATTAGTCATGGAGTGAACAGTAACAATAAGTTTGCTTGTCAAAACTGCGGGAAATCGCGGGAGCTTGTCATGCGAAGCGGCCTGTGATAAAATACAGGAAACAAGAGAACAGGTCTGTCGAAATAAACCCACATGCCTGGAAAGGAGGATAAGTGGAGTGAATGGATTCAATTTGAGGAACAGTCCAACGAACTTCTCAATGCCACTCTTTACCGGAAGAATTCTTCTGGTGGGAATCAATTATGATAAAAAGAGCAAGGCACATCCGTGCATAATTGAGGAGTACAGGAAATAGCAACAGTTCAGGAGTTACCTGAACTGTTGCTATTTTGACGGTAGAGAATCAAAAGTCCCCGAAGGAGTAAATCCGGATCATAGGTGATTTTGTGATTGCATAAGGGAGTAATAAAACGGGCCATGCCTCCGGTGGCGATCAAAGTGGCTTTTTCTGAAAGTTCTGCTTCCATGCGGTCAATGATACCGTCAATGGTGGCGGCATTGCCGTACATGATACCGTTTCTCATACATTCAACGGTATTTTTTCCGATGACCCGTTTAGGGATATCCAGGTTAATTCTGGGAAGCTGGGCTGTATTGCTCACGAGAGAATCCAGAGCGACTTTGATGCCGGGAAGGATTACGCCGCCAATATAGCAGCCGGACTTGTCCACCACGTCCAGGGTAGTGGCCGTTCCCATATCTACAATAATAATGGGGCCCTCATACTGGGCGATGGCCGCCACGGCGGCCACAATACGGTCTCCGCCCACGGCTTTGGGGTTATCCATTTTAATATTGAGTCCTGTTTTCATACCAGAGCCAACTAAAAGAGGCTTCCGTCCGGTGATTTTTTTTACTGCCGAGGAGAGAGGGGCGTTTAAAGGGGGGACAACGGAGGAGATAATGGAACCCTCGATATCGTCTCTTTTTACCTTGTGTATTTCCAGAATGTTTTTCAGTACAATTGCATATTCCAGGCTGGTTTTCCTGTTGTCGGTGGTGATTCGTTCTTCAAAATAGGTTTTCTGGTCATCCAGGCATCCCACAACGATGTTGCTGTTTCCCATATCTATGGCTAAAATCATAGAGAAAACTCCTTCCACATTTGTTTCGTAAGTGCTATAATAGTACCATAAAAATGTGAGAATTACAACGGAGGATTCCAGAATGTTAAAAGGAAAAACCGTACTTTTATGCGTGACCGGAAGCATTGCCGCCTATAAGATTGCTTATCTGGCAAGCGCCTTAAAAAAACTGTCAGCGGATGTCCACGTGTTAATGACGAAGAACGCCACAAATTTTATAAACCCCATTACATTTGAAACTCTGACGGGAAATAAATGTCTGGTGGATACCTTTGACCGGAACTTTGAATTTTCCGTGGAGCATGTATCTCTGGCAAAGCTTGCGGATGTGGTTATGGTGGCTCCGGCATCCGCCAATGTGATTGCAAAGCTGGCCCATGGTCTGGCGGACGATATGCTGACCACAACGGTTTTGGCCTGTACCTGCAAAAAAATCATAAGCCCGGCCATGAATACCCGCATGTTTGAAAATCCCATTACCCAGGATAATTTAAAGATTTGCGAGGGGTACGGCATGGAAGTTATTTCCCCGGCAAACGGATATCTTGCCTGCGGTGACGTGGGAGCAGGGAAGATGCCGGAGCCCGATGTGCTCCTCCAGTATATTTTAAAGGAAATACAGTATAAAAAGGATCTTGACGGAAAGAAAATCTTAGTGACTGCCGGTCCCACCAGGGAGGCCATTGACCCGGTCCGCTATATTACAAACCATTCCACAGGGAAAATGGGTTATGCAGTAGCGAAGGTGGCCGCGTATCGCGGTGCCGAAGTGACTCTGGTAACGGGGCCTGCAGAGGAGAAGCCCCCTATGTTTGTCCATGTGGTGAAGGTGGAGAGCGCAAGGGAGATGTTTGAGGCTGTCACCTCAAAGAGTGATGATAAGGACGCGATCATAAAGGCTGCCGCCGTGGCCGATTACCGGCCCAAATTTGTCAGTACGGAAAAGACAAAAAAGGCAGACGGCGACATGTCCATTGAACTGGAGCGCACCGATGATATTTTAAAATGGCTGGGTGAGCATAAAAAAGAGGGTCAGTTTTTATGTGGCTTCTCCATGGAGACTCAGAACATGCTGGAGAACTCAAGGAAAAAGCTTGAGAAAAAGAACCTGGATATGATTGTCGCCAATAATTTAAAGGTGGCCGGGGCCGGTTTTGGAACAGATACAAATGTTGTGACTCTGATTACAAAGGAAAGGGAAACACAACTGGAAAAAATGCCGAAGGAAGAGGTTGCAGAGCATCTGCTGGACGAAATTTTTTTTCCGCAGGCATAAACAGGGCGGGAGCTGTCTTTTAGGGGACAGCTCCCGCGTAACAGTTTGTCCGCAGGCTAAACCCGCATATTGGTACTTGACGAAATGATGATTTGTTGGCAAAATAAGGAATGGATGGAAACATTGAAACATGGAATTGGAGGTTTTTTTCTTGGCTGGTTTAGCAGATGAGATAAAGAGACGGCGGACTTTTGCGATCATTTCGCATCCTGATGCCGGTAAAACAACTTTGACAGAAAAATTTCTCCTTTACGGCGGTGCCATCAATCTGGCAGGTACTGTAAAGGGAAGGAAAGCAACGAAACATGCGGTTTCCGACTGGATGGAAATTGAAAAGGAGAGGGGAATTTCCGTTACCTCTTCTGTTTTACAGTTTAATTATGAAGGATTCTGCATCAATATTCTTGATACGCCGGGACATCAGGACTTTTCGGAAGACACCTACCGAACCTTAATGGCGGCGGACTCCGCTGTTATGGTGATTGATGGCTCCAAAGGTGTGGAGGCTCAGACCATCAAATTATTCAAGGTCTGCGTTATGCGTCATATCCCGATTTTTACGTTTGTAAATAAAATGGACCGGGAGGCCAGGGACCCCTTTGAGCTTATGAGTGAGATTGAGGAAGTGCTGGGAATCCACACATGCCCCATTAACTGGCCCATTGGATGCGGAAAGAGCTTTAAAGGCGTTTATGACAGACAGACCAAAGAGATCACAACCTTCACAGCAGCCATGGGCGGCCAGAAGGAGGTTGCCAGCCGGACTTTCGATGTGGAAGGAACCGATGTGGACGCGGTGATCGGGGAAAGCTACCACGCACAGCTTCGCGATGATATTGAGCTTTTAGACGGCGCAAGCGATGAATTTGACCAGGAACTGGTAAGTCAGGGTCTGTTATCCCCGGTGTTTTTCGGTTCGGCCCTCACAAACTTTGGCGTGGAGACTTTTCTGGAACATTTTCTGAAAATGACCACCTCTCCCCTTCCGAGGAAAACTTTAAGCGGCGTGGTGGACCCCTTTGATAAGGACTTCTCTGCCTTTGTGTTTAAAATCCAGGCCAATATGAACAAGGCCCACAGAGACAGGATCGCTTTTATGCGGATTTGTTCCGGAAAGTTTGAAGCCGGGATGGAAGTGAATCATGTACAGGGCGGAAAGAAAATACGCCTGACTCAGCCCCAGCAGCTGATGGCAGAAAGCAGAAAGATCATTGAGGAGGCATATGCAGGGGATATTATTGGCGTATTCGATCCGGGAATTTTTTCCATCGGAGACACTCTTTGTTCTTCCAGTGAAAAATTCCAGTTTGAAGGGATTCCTACCTTTGCACCGGAACATTTTGCAAGGGTGCGCCAGGCGGATACCATGAAGAGAAAGCAGTTTATAAAGGGCATCAGCCAGATCGCTCAGGAGGGAGCCATCCAGATTTTCCAGGAATTTAATACCGGAATGGAGGAGATCATTGTCGGCGTGGTTGGGGTCCTGCAGTTTGAGGTACTGACTTACCGCTTAAAGAATGAGTATAATGTAGAAGTGAAGTTAGAGCAGCTTCCATTTGAATATATCCGCTGGGTGGAGAATCCGGAAGAGGTGGATGTGGCCAGAATCCAGGGTACTTCCGATATGAAGAGAATCTGCGACTTAAAGGGCAATCCTCTTTTACTGTTTATTAACAGCTGGAGTGTTGGAATGGTTGAGGAGAGAAATCCGAAGCTGAGATTAAGTGAATTCGGGTAATGGTTTGGCAGGTCCGTGCAGGGCCGGTTCTAAATGGATTTTGCATATAATATAGGAAAGGAAGGAACAAAGATGAGTAAAATTGATGTGGTCAGAGCCGCCATGGTGGAGGCTATGAAGGCAAAGGACAAAGAAAGAAAGGATTCCCTGTCCATGCTGTTATCGGCCTTAAAGAACGCGGAAATTGACAAGCGCTCTCCTTTGACAGAGGAAGAGGAGAATGCAGTCGTTAAAAAGGAATTAAAGCAAACCAAAGAAACCATGGATACGGCGCCCGCGGACCGCACGGACATCATCGAGGAAGCCAGGAAACGTATGGCTGTTTACCAGGAGTTCGCGCCTGCGGATATGACTGAGGAGCAGATTAAGGAAACCATTGAGGGCGTGCTGAAAGAACTTGGAATCGAGACTGCCACACCAAAGGACAAGGGAAAGATTATGAAGGTTTTAATGCCCCTGGTGAAAGGAAAGGCGGACGGAAAAGTGGTAAATGAGGTTCTTGCAGGGATGATGAAATAAAGGGGAATCGTTATAGAGAGGAGGAGTTTTCATTGTATAGAGAACAGATTGATAAATATATTGACGCACACAGGGCTGAAATGCTGGAGGATATCATAAAACTTTGTGAAATCGACAGTGCAAAGGGGTCTTACCGCCCCGGAAAGCCATATGGTCAGGGATGTTTTGAAGCCCTCCATGAGGCTCTTCACATCGGGGAGGGCTATGGTTTTCCCATCAACAATTATGATAACTATGTGGGAACCATTGACCTGAACAATGAAGAAAGGCAGCTGGACATTTTGGCCCATCTGGATATTGTTCCGGCGGGAGATGGCTGGACGGTCACAGAGCCCTTCGCGCCTGTGGAAAAGGACGGAAAGCTTTATGGCCGCGGAACGGCGGATGATAAGGGGCCGGCCGTTGCCGCCCTCTATGCCATGCGGGCAGTGAAGGAGCTGGGGATTCCTGTAAAGAAGAACGTGCGCCTGATTCTGGGGACGGATGAGGAATGTGGAAGTTCCGATATTGAACACTATTACAGTGTGGAGAAGGAAGCGCCCATGACCTTTTCTCCGGATGCCAGCTTCCCGGTCATCAACATCGAAAAGGGCAGCCTCCACGGAAAATTCACCGCCGAATTTGAAAAAAGCGAGGCGCTGCCCCGTATGGTATCCTTTAAGAGCGGAACGAAATCCAACGTGGTGCCTTCCAGGGCAGAGGCATTGTTCGAGGGCCTGGACGGCTCCGATACGGAGGCCTTTGCACATACGCTGGAAGAAGAGCTTGGAATCCGCTTTGACGTGACTTCTGAAGACGGCTATATGAAGATCGAGGCTTTTGGCGAAAACGGCCATGCCTCCACTCCCTGGAAAGGGAAAAACGCTCTTACAGGTCTTCTGGCCCTGATTGAAAAGCTTCCGCTTGCGGAATGCAGGCAGCTTGAGAAGGTAAAGGCACTCAATGCGCTGATGCCTCACGGAGACTGGCTCGGAAAGAATCTGGGGATTGCCATGGAGGACGAAATCTCCGGAACCCTTACGCTGGCTTTCAGCATTCTGGAAATCAATGGGGAGAGCCTTAAAGGCGAATTCGACAGCCGCTGCCCCATCTGCTCCAATGTGGAAAATACATTGAAGCCGGCTAAAAAGAACATGAAGGCCCATGGCATTCTTTTAAACAACGATTCCATGAACCCGCCCCATCATGTATCCGGCGATTCCGAATTTGTGCAGACGCTTTTAAAGTGCTATGAAATGTATACGGGAAACAAGGGTGAGTGCGTGGCAATCGGCGGCGGAACCTATGTCCATCACCTGAAAAATGGTGTGGCCTTTGGTGCTTCCATGCCGGAAACGGAAAACCACATGCACGGCCCCGATGAGTTTGCCGTGATTGACGAGCTTCTTATGAGCGCGAAAATCTTCGCGCAGGTGATTGTGGAGCTTTGTTGTTAGGGAAAAGTAATGAATGCAGCAATGTGCAAAGGAAGGCTGTTTTAGCGGCCGCACATCGGTGCACAAAGCGGACAAGTTCCTCATGAGCGAGAGGGTGGGGGAGTTTGCCCGCTTTGTTCTTACAGGGCAGAATCGGCATTTAATTTTTTCCATAATGTGGATCGTGAGATTCCAAGCTGTCTGGCAGTTTCTGCGCGATTTCCGTGATTTCTTTCCAGACACAGATGAATAAGCTCCGTTTCCATGGTTTCCAGGGTCCCGGGAGCGACTGAAAATCCATGGACGGGAACGGGGGAGGTTAAGTCCTCCATGCATTCCCTGACAGGGATATGCTGGCCCTGCTGAAGGATGGTATAGCGGTGAATGACATTTTCCAGAGAGCGTACGTTTCCAGACCAGGCATTGGCTGACAGGAAGGCTCTGTCTTCTTCTGTCAGAACCGGAAGTTCCAGATGATACCGGCCGGCATATTTTTTTAAAAATACATTGACCAGAGGAAGAATATCTTCTTTCCGTTCTCGGAGGGGAGGCAGACGGAGGTTTAAAACATTGAGACGGTAATAGAGATCTGCACGGAAACGGCCGGAGGCAATTAATTCATCCATCTGTACGTTAGAAGCAGAGAGAATCCGGATATCCACAGCGAGGTTCTTCTGAGAACCGATCCGGCGAATCTCTTTTTCCTGTATGGCACGGAGCAAAACTCCCTGGACCTGAATGGGGAGAGAATTGATTTCATCAAGAAAAAGAGTTCCGCTTTGGGCCAACTCAAAGAGTCCGGGTTTTCCGCCGCGCCTGGCTCCGGAAAAGGAACCCTCTTCGTATCCGAACAGCTCACTTTCCAGTAAAGGTTCAGGGATGGCGGCACAGTTTACTGCAACAAAGGGTGCGTTTTTGCGGATGCTGGCGTTGTGAATGCTTTGTGCAAACATTTCCTTTCCTGTTCCGTTTTCTCCTGTGATGAGAATATTGGCATCTGTGGCGGCATATAAAGCCGCTTTTCTTTTGGCGTTCCGTATGGCGGAGCTGTTTCCCATAATATCTTCAAAATGAAAGCGGGCGGACAGTCCCTTGTCCCGCAGGGCGGCCCGAACCTGCTGTTCCTGATTCTGGATATCCATGATGTTATGGAAGGAGACAGTCAGGCGCTTTTGGCCTTTGGAATGGGTGCCGCGTTTTTTGACCAGGTACTTATGATCACGGACAGAGAGGACCTTTTCCGGCTGAGAATCTTCAAAGAAAAACTGGAGCATAGCCTTGTTAAACCAGGAGGGAGACAGCCGGGATATGGACTGATTCAAAATGGTCTCTTCCTTTGCAGCAAGAATGTGCAGCATTTCCTGATTGGCAAGGATTACGGTTTGGTTTTCCAGTACCAGGATGCCTTCGCTGATTAAGGATGTGGCATTCCAGAAGGTTTCCAATTGAAGGCGTTCCCGGCTGTGAGCGTTTATGATGGTCAGGGCCTGTAAGATGGCCCGCTCCAGGGAACGGGCGCTGGTGCTTGCAAAGCAGACGGGAATGCCGACATTTTTTCCAGTACGAACCCCCAGAGTGCCTCCTCCCACCATGGCATCCATACCATCGCTTTTTCCTTCTGAGATCCGCTTTTCAATATCTTCAGCGGAGCGGAAAGAGTAGAATCGCAATTCTTTCAAATCAAGAACCCGTTTTAATACATCAATCTTATAATTTCTTCCATAATCCATGTAAATTAAAAGTCCGATTCGTTTCCCGTATACCATAGCGGTCTCCAGGGATTCCAGCAGATCCAGATCATCCGGTTCTGCACGCAGGACCACAATATCGGGAAAGTTGGTTTCGATAATGTCTGCCACAGCTCCGCGGCTGATAATTACTTCCGGTTTCCCGTGTGCTGCGAAATTTTCACGCAGGCGGATAACCAGCTCCGGGCTTGCGGTCTCCCACTGAAAAATTACAGGTTCAATTTCCAGAAAAGTGCAGCATTCCTGAATGGTCCGGTAAAATTTATCGTAACCTGTAATGATCATAAGTTTCTCTAACATCATAGCTTTTTCTCCCTTCCACGATTATCTGCATTATAACAGTAAAACGTTCAGAAAAGCAACATATTTGTTTGAAAATAAAACATTAATATACGAAAAACGACGCTAAAATCAGTGAAAATAAATTTGGCATGGAAATTGCTTTATAAAAAGATAAAAGGAATTGCTACTATAAGGACACGGAGTAGTTACGAAGGCTCATAATAAGGAGGTATTGTATGACAGAGCATTTAAAGAGAAGCTTATGGCTGGAAATTGATTTGGACAGGCTCAAAGAGAACTTTTCTGCATTGAAAAAAATGGCGGGGGATGTAAAAGTCATGCCGGCTGTGAAGGCAAATGCCTATGGTCATGGGATTGTGCAGTGTGGTCAGGTCCTGGAGGAATGCGGAGCCGATTACCTGGGTGTAGGGAGCGTGGACGAAGGGATTCTTCTTCGGGAAAACGGGGTAAAGACAAAGCTTCTTATTTTTGAGAGCTGCTATATTCCGGATACGGCCCACTTTTTTGCGGAATACGACCTGATCCCCACCGTTTTCAACATGGAGCAGGTAAGAGCCCTGGCAGAGGCGGCAAAGGGCATAATGGAAGTCTTTGTAAAAATTGATACCGGACGGGGCCGCCTGGGGATTAATGCGGAGGAATTTCCCGGATTTTATAAAGAGATCAAAAAGTATCCTGACCTGAAGGTGGGAGGTGTATACAGCCATATGTGCAAATCGGACTGGCCCGATGAGAGAAAGCCGGAGGAGATGGAATATCCTATGTGGCAATATGCGCGGTTTCAGAACGCGTTAAAGGGAATCGGTGAGGATGCACAAACAATCCCGTTTTTGCAGCTTGCTAATACACCTGCCAGTATTGCGTATCCGGAGATTCGTATGACGGGGATCTGCCCCGGCCGGGCCATCTGGGGATTTTCTCCTTTGGAGAGGCGGCCGGGTCATCCTGACATCAGGCCGCCGATGGTTGCACTTAAAAGCCGGATCCTTCATGTAAATGAGGTAATTGGAGGAAAATTCGGGCCGGAGTTTTCTCCTGTTAAGCTAAAGACACCGAAGCGGATCGGAATTATGGCAGGCGGAATCGGCGACGGCATCAGTCCCAGGCACGCGGATGGTGGGTACGTGCTGGTACGCGGAAAAAAGGTTCCCATTGCCAGTGCCATCTGTCTGGAACATACGATTCTGGATCTGACGGATTGTCCGGAAGCCGGGGAAGGAGACGAGGTGGTGATTTTTGGGATGCAGGGTGAGGAAGAAATTACCATAGAGTCTCTTCTTAAGCAGTGGGGCAAGAAAAGAGAGGAATTCTGGACCTCTTTCACCCCGCATATTTCAAGAGTTTACTATAAGAATGGAAAACCTTACAGCATGACATGCGGGGATGTCCCTGTGGTTTTCTAGGATATCAAAAAAGGAGGAAAGAGAATGAAGAACGGAAAAAAGATGAGTCTTGCTACTCAGACTATGCTGGCTATGGTGTTGGGAGCGGTTGTCGGAATGGTGGTTGGAGAACACGCTGTCAAGATTCAGTTTATAGGAACTGTCTGGCTCAACATGGTAAAAATGTTTCTGGTGCCAACGGTGGTCTGTATGCTGGTGCGCGGCATATCCAACATGGACAATCCAAAGACCCTGGGGCGCATCGGTCTTCGGGTTGTGGCATTTTACCTGGTGACAACGGTAATCGCTGCTGTTTTGGGAATTGTCGTGGGGAAGGTATTCCGGCCGGGAGTTGGTTTTGTGTTCCAACAGGCGGAGACGACGACGGAGGTGGCGGAACTTCCAACGCTGCAGGCCTTTGTGCTGTCTTTATTTTCTGAAAACATTTTTAACAGTTATTCATCCGCAGATATGCTGAAGGTACTGGTGAGTTCCATTATCATTGGTGTCGGCATTGTATTTATGCCGGAGGAAAAAAGAAAACCGGTCCGTGAGTGGTTTTCTGCCATGGCAGATCTGGTCATGTCCATCATTGGAATTTCCATGAAATTTGCTCCGGTTGGAGTTTTCTGCCTGATGGCGGCGGCCATGGGAAAATATGGAGTTAATTTTATCGGCAGCATGTCAAAGCTCCTGATCACTTTCTATGCGGGCTGTCTGATACATTTTCTGGGAGTCTATACGCTGTTTTTGTGGGTGGCGACAGGAATCACGCCACTTGATTTTATCAGGAAGGGCTTTGAAACTTTTTCCATGGCAATCAGTACCTGCTCCAGCGCAGCAACGGTTCCCGTCAATATGAAGGTAGCAGAGGAGAAATTTGGAGTATCGGATGCCATTTCGGGCTTCAGTATCCCTTTAGGCTCCACGATGAATCAGGATGGAGGCGCCATCCTCGGCGGTGTCGTAATGCTGTTTTGTGCCCAGGCCATCGGCATTGATCTGACCTTCGGACAGATTTTTAATATTGTAATCTTAAATACTCTGGTGACATCAGGCAGCAGCGGAGTACCGGGAGGCGGTATCATGCGCCTTATGGTGGTGGCAGCGGCCATGAATCTTCCTCTGGAAATTATTGCTCTTATCGGCGGTTTTTACAGGCTGTTTGATATGGGAACTACCAGCATGAGCGTAATGGGAGACTTGTCCGCGACAGTAGTCATTGACCATTGGGAGAAAAAACGTCTTCAAAAGGAGCAGGGGTGATAGTTTATGATTGATTTAAGAAGTGATACTCTTACAATGCCGGATCATGAGATGCTTGAGAGCATTTTAACGTCCTCCTTTGGAGATGCGGGACGACTGGATAAAACAGGCCGGGGCGGGGATCCGACCGTAAATGAACTGGAGGACTATGCGGCGGAGCTTTTAAAAAAGGAAGCAGCGGCTTTCCTGTGCTCCGGGACCATGGGAAATTCGGCCGCCCTTCTGACCTGGTGCCGTCCCCATGATAAGGTGGTGATCGATAGGATGAATCATACCTACCGAACGGAGCAGTTTGTTTTTGAACCACGGTTCGGACAGGTGGAGGCGGTTTTCTGTGAATGTAGCCCGGACGGATTTCCTGTTCCGGAATCAGTGGAGCGGATTATGAAAACAGAAAAGATCCGCGTGCTTCAGCTTGAAAATACACACAATGCCCACGGAGGGAGATGTATGCCCATAGAGCTCCATAAGAGACTGTATGAAATTGCCAGACGCCATGGCGCAAAGGTTCATCTGGATGGAGCAAGACTTTTTAATGCGGCGCTGGGACTCGGAGTCCAGGTTCATGAAATTGCCCGGTATGCGGATTCTGTGATGTTCTGCGTTTCCAAGGGGCTCGGAGCGCCCTTTGGTTCTCTGGTCTGCGGAGACAGGTCCTTTATTCATGAGCTGCGGCAGACGCAAAAGCACTTGGGCGGCGGAATGCGTCAGGCGGGAGTCATGGCTGCCCCTGCGCTGTACGCATTAAAAAATCTTACTCCAGGACTAAGAGAAGATCACATCCGTGCCAGGAAAATGGCCGATGGACTTCAAAACCTGAAACACTTAAAGCCTCAGGAGCCAGTGGAAACCAATCTTGTGATGCTGGAAATGAAAGATGTGGATGCAGAGGTTTACTGTGAAAAGCTGATGGAAAGGGGTGTCCTTGCGGGGCCAGTGGATGGAAACCGGGTCCGCCTGGTACTTTACCGGGGCATCAGCGATGATGATGTAGAACGTGCTGTCCGGATTATGCGGACGCTGGATGGAGAAATAATTCACAGCAAACACGTATAACTACCCCAAGACAATGCATATTAAATGTAAGGCGCAGGCAGAAAGCGCTGAGAGAACGGCTGACAAAAGAATTTGGTTCGGAAGCGGCAGGAAAATAAAACAGGCAGTAAAGAAAAACACCAGGCTGGTTCAGGTCTGGTGTTTTTGATATCTTTAAGAAATTTGCTCTGTTTACAAGGCAGGGGAAAAATGGTAAGATAGTTACGAGAGAGAGGAGGAGGGCTATGGAAAAAGGCAGCAGTATGGCAAAGGCATCCATGATTTTGGGAATTGGGGGAATCGTATTTTCCTGTGCATGTTTTCCGGGAATTATAGCATCGGCCCTGGCGCTTATCTTCTGCCTTCTTTCAAGGACCGGAGAAAAAATGGATTTCTGTGCCAGGACAGGCCTGATTACAGGGTGCATCGGACTTCTTTTGTCCTTTGGTTTTTTCATTGTATGGGTTGCTTTTTTAGCCTATGCATCATAAACGGAAGGGGGAAAGAGGATTGAAAACGACAAATAAGATCATGAAACTGCGGGCCAGGCAGTCTCTTCAGGGAAATTACGGAATTCTGGTGGGAAGCCAGATCCTTATGGGAGCGCTCTTTGCGGCAGTTATGCTTGTTTTTTATGTGGCTGTGGTGCTGCTGATTCTTTTTGGAGTCCTGTGGGGGGATGGAAAGAGTCCTGCTTTTTATATCGCAGGCGTTTTTGTTCTTGCAGCGGCAGTTTATTTGGGAATCCTTGTGTTCGGAAGCCTTTTTGGCGCCGGGTACGCACGGATGTTCCTGGAAATTGCCCAGGCAAGGCCAACGGGTGTTGGGGATATTTTCTATGCCTTTAAGAATCGGGGGCCCCGGTTTGTCGGCCTGGTTTTTATTCTGCTTCTCATACAGTTTGCCATAAGCCTGCCCCTTGGAATCCTGTTTGTTGTGACGTCTGCTATATTGGGTCACGGTGCAGTATGGATCGCTTTTTTGGGGTATGTGCCGATGCTCTGGGTGATGCTTCAGTATTCCCAGTCCATGTATCTGATGATTGAAAATCCGGATATGGGGATTTTGAATTGCCTCCGGGGCAGCCGGAGGATGATGCAGGGCAATAAATTCAGGCTTTTTTTGTTGTGGATGAGCTTTGTGGGATGGATTCCTTTAATTTATCTGTCCATGGGAATCGGAGCCCTGTGGGCGATACCCTATTTGTTATGTGCTCTGGCCCATTTCCATCTCAGTGTGCGGATGGAGCAACAGTATGGTGAATATCTGGAAACGGAAGAAAGCGGCGGGAATGAATGGACGATAGAATCATAGACCTTCACACACATATTTATCCGGCCATGCTGGCCAGACGGGCCATGAAGGTGGCGGGAAGAGAACATGATGATTATGAAAAGCTCCCGGTGAAGGAAAACCTGTTAAAACGTATGGAAGAGGAGCGTGTGGCTTTATCGGTCGTTCTTCCTGTGGTGACAAAGCCGGCAAACGGGACCGATGTAAACCGGTTTGCCAGGGAGGTTATGAGGCCGGGCCTGATTTCCTTCGGCGGGCTCCATCCGGACTGTGATCATGTGCAGGAGGAAGTTGAAAAGCTTAGGGATATGGGAATGGCCGGAATTAAATTTCATCCGCCCTTTCAGATGGTGAAGCTGGATGCGGAGAAATATGACCCTATGTGGCGCCACATAAACCGCCTGGGGTTTCCGGTCCTGATTCACTGCGGAAGCGCCAGAGTGAAAGGGCCCTATGACCTGTATCCTGACGGTGCGGAAAGGATTATACGGCTGCTTCCCGATGTTCCGGTGATTCTGGCCCATATGGGCGGCAGATCTATGGATCCGGGAACGGAGACACTTTTGTACCGGTTTCCGGAGAATGTCTACATCGACACAGCTATGAGTGCAGAGCGGCAGGAAAAGTCTGATTTTGAGCGGATGGTGGAGGCCATGGGGCCGGAGCGCGTGGTTTTTGGAAGCGATTTCCCCTATGGGACCCAGAAGGCGGCTATTGCATTCATTAAAAATTCCTGCTTTTCTGAGACGGAAAAGGCGATGATACTGGGGAAAAATGCGGAACGGATTCTGAGAGACACGATCTGCATGGATTCCTGGGAGCAGATGACAGGGGCAGGAGGCAGGACGAAGCTTTGAGGGTATGCCTGTCCGTGTGCCACAGGCAAGAAGATACAAGGCTGAACTGTTGCATTTAATCAACGTACGTTCCACGTACGCTTTATAAATTTGTGAACTTCTGACAAAAAATCATCTCACAAATCCGGGTGCAAAAAGTTTCTGAGAGTACTTATATAAAAGGAGAGAGGATAATGTATACATGTGCAAGCTGTACGATTCATGCATGCAGGGATTCGGAGCATAAAAATATGCCGACAAACTGCCCGATCAGACAGGAAAGTCTGGTGAAAGAGGCAAAAAAGGAGTATCAGAAGCCGGAAATCCAGCCGTTTTTTGTAACTTCTTCGGAGATTGAGCATGATGGCTACTGCCAGTGGCCAAGATTAAAGGAGACCATCGAATTCTGTAAACGGATGGGGTATAAAAAGATTGGACTGGCCTTTTGCATTGGTCTTAAGAAGGAAGCGAAGGTGGTTGCGGACCTGATGAGACGGGAGGGTCTTACTGTGGTTTCGGCAGTCTGCAAATCCGGCGGCGTGGACAAATGCGAGGTTGGTATTTCTGAGGAGAAAAAGTTAAATCCGGGCCAGTATGAGGCCATGTGCAACCCCATTCTCCAGGCTAAGCTCTTAAATGAGCAGAAGACGGAGTTCAATGTGGCCCTGGGACTCTGTGTGGGTCATGATTCCCTGTTTTACCGCTATTCTGATGCCATGGTGACCACGCTGGTGGCCAAGGACCGTGTTCTTGCCCATAATCCGGTGGGAGCCATCTATTGTGCGGACGGATACTTTAAAAACAGGCTGTAACATATACCTCCCGCTTTGCAGAATTCTTTTTATCGGCTTTTGAAACAGGATAAGCTGCGGCGCATATGCTGTTAATAAGAGAAGTCGGTACGCGGGTGATTTTATGCGGATGTGTGAGCTAAAAAGGCGGGAGGTCATTAATATCTGCGACTGTAAGAGGCTGGGATTTGTGGGGGACATTGAGTTTGACCCCTGTACCGGACAAATCAAAGCTTTGATCGTGCCGGGGCCCGGCTGTGTCTGCGGATTTTTGGGACGGGAGAAGGAATTTGTCATTCCCTTTGAGGACGTGTGTCAGATTGGAAATGATATTATTCTGGTGGAGCTGAAGGAAAAGCCGCCCAAGTCGTCAAAATAGCGGCGGAAGAGAAGATGTCGCTGTTGCGACCCGCCGCAGGCGGAGAATCCTGTTACGCAGGATTCTTTTTTCTGCAATAATAAAGATAAAGAGAGTCCTATTGCAGAAAAAGACGCTCCGCGGGATCGCACTGCGGCGGAAGAGAAGATGTCGCTGTTGCGACCCGCCGCAGGCGAGGAATCCTGCTATGCAGGATTCTTTTTTACAAGTTCCATAATGATCCAGGCGGCCTGTGAGCGGTTGACCGGACTCTGGGGCTCCGGGATTTCTTTACCGAAGATGTTGGTAAGTCCATTATTTACGGCCCAGTCCATGGCTTTCTGCTCATCGTTATTCTGGCCGGCATCTTCATAAACGGATAATTTGTCTGCAGCCATGGGAGACCCCTGATATTTCCAGATCATGGTCATCAGCTGTCCACAGGTTATATGGCTGTCCGGCCCGGTTCCGTCCCAGATGCCACGTGCCGAAGACCATGCCATGGCCTTTTCATACCATATCGTGCCGTCGTGAGTCTGTACCCCGTCCAAACGGGCCAGAGCCGTGGCCAGCATGGCACGGGTCATTGGGCTGCCGGGAGAAAACTCAGTTTCTGATGTGGTCTGGAACAGTTCTCTGGCAGAAACAAAGGATACGGCATCCTCATACCAGGCTCCTGCTGGAACATCTGAAAAGCTTCTGCTGTTATTCACAATTTTTACTGCGGCTCCATTGGGAAGAGATGCCACAATCCGGTTTCCCACCGGTACGGAATCCGGGATTATGGTTGCCGAACCATCTCCATTGACAAGAACCGCTACGGTACCCGGTGCTGGTAAAACAACAGGAATTGCCACTTTTACCGGCTGATCGCTTTGTGTGTAAACAGTAATCACCGGTGCTGTTGATATGTCCTTGGCGGACTCGATGGCTGAAACAGGCAAATCAACAATTTCGCCCTTCTGACTGGCAGCAGTAATCTCTGAAGCGGATAATCTGACCTCTATATTTTCTCTGCCGTTGCCGTCTGCAGTAATAGTAACGACAGTCCCGTCCCTCTGTGTTCTGGTAATGACATAAGAACCGTCTGCTTTCCATCTGAATGTGTTAGAAATGATATCGCTGCCGGATCCGGCGTTTCTTTCGTATGAACTGGATTCATCGGAGCTGCCGGAAGAACTGCCAGAAGAACCATCCGTTGCCGGAGGCTTATTGCCGTCAGGATTAGCTGGATCTTTTCTGTCATCGTCAGAGCCGGAATTGCCTCCGCCATTGCCGCCGTCGGAGCCGGGATTGCCTCCGCCATTGCCGCCATCGGAGCCGGAATTGTCTCCGCCATTGCCACCGTCGGAGCCGGAATTGTCTCCGCCATTGCCGCCATCGGAGCCGGAATTGTCTCCGCCATTGCCGCCATCGGAGCCGGAATTGCCTCCGCCATTGCCGCCATCGGAACCTGGATTATCAGAGGTCACTGGTTCACCGCAATTATCACACTTGCCGTCATTATCTGAATCCACGTGGTTGGTGCAGGGGCCGTCTTCACCTGGCTGAAAATCGCCGGGATCGTCAGGCTCTGTGGCGAAAGGATCGTCGAATTCGGCATCAAACACTACGGTTGTGTTTGTGGATTTTAAGGAGCCTTTTAAAGCAGCGTTTGCCATTTGGTTCCATTCTGCCTCGCTGCCGCCAAAATATATGATTCCTGAATACAGACTCGAGGTAAAAGGATTTTCACCTATTTCTCTCACTGTTGCCGGAATATACAGCTCCGAAAGCGATGTGCAGGATGCAAACATGCCCGCACTGATGCGGTCTGTTGTCTGAGGCAGCGCCACATCTGTCAGCTTCCAGCACTGTGAAAATAAATTGTCGCCCAGGGTCACGCCGCTGCTGCCGGACCGGAATCTCACACTGACCATCTCTTTGCAGCTCATGAATGCTTCTGCTCCCACAGATGTAATGCTTGCCGGGAAATCAATATAAGCTAAAGACGTGCAGCCGCGGAACGCGTCATCTCCGATCGTTTTCACTCCTTCTAAAACAGTCGCGGAGGTCAGGTTCCCGCACTTATAAAAAGCACTGTTCTCAATGGTTTTGACTGTGCCTGGGATCGTTACCTCCACCAGCCCGGACTCATAGAATGCACTTTGTCCGATGGCTTTTACGCTGTCGGGGATATATACGCTGAGAGCTTCACTCTGGTAAAAAGCATAATCTCCTATGCTGGTAATCCCTTCTTCGATAACAACAGTGTAAAAGGGATATCCGCTCCATGGGGAAGGGCTATTGGATGAGTAATCCGGGATGGCTCCGCTTCCGGAAAGAGTCAGCACCCCGGAATCTGTTAAAGACCAGCGAATGCTCCCGGCTGTCCCGTCCTGTACCACCTCGTCAGCATCGGGGTCATCGGCCGGAACATATCCTTTGGGATAACGTGTAATAATAAAGTCTGCTCCTTCAACCGCTGATGCGCTCATAGAACGCCCCCAGTGGACGGAACTGTTATAGTTGGCCTCAGCCACTGTCACGCCCCCGGCACTTTTTCTGAGTACAATAACGCTGTGGCTGTTATTGTTTATCCTGAGAATATCACCTACTTTTACATCCTCAAATGTAAAGCTGCCTTTTTCCATTACCCTTGCAGGCAGGCTACCAAAAGCTTCATCACTGAGGAGAAATGCAAAGGCCATACAGCCGACGGCGCTCCTTGCTCCATAAACAGCTCCGCCGTTCCAGGTGTAGGCATCGCCAAGTTCGCCTTTGCTTCCATAGGGTTCAAAATTTGTCCATTTCATTCCCTCGGGATACTCTTCTTTTAAAGCAGCCATGGCATCATAAGCTTCCTGATAAGTCGGGACGTCGCCCAATGCCGTTACAGCAATGCCTTCCATTGCATCGAAACCGCAGTCAGTGCATATGCCATAATCATCATAGTTATGCTCTCCATATCCTTCTTTTTCGCTGTTTTCAGCCGCAGGGCAGTCTTTTCCATCACATTCGTGCCAGTGACAGGTTCCGTCATAATTCCAATCTGCCGACCAGCTGTGTTCGTGGATATCAGGTATGGAATTTATGGATGGTTGAGGGTCAGGTTTTGGGAGAACCAGGGAAGATTCATTCCCTGAAATTTCCGGAAAATTATCTTTGGGGGTTTCTGCGTTTGTTTCCCCAGAGGTTTCCGGTACACTTTCCGCTTTCGTTTCCTGGAAAGTTTCCGGTACGCTTTCTGCGTTTGCTTCCCCGGAGGTTTCCGGTACACTTTCCGCTTCCGTTTCCCCGGAGGTTTCTGGTACCGTTTCCGCTTCTGCCTCTCCGGAAGTTTCTTTCTCGATTTTTCCGGCTGTTTCTTTTAAAGTTTCCGCCTCAGTTTCCAATGGGGTCTCTTCTTCCATAACCATTATGGCTGGCTGGGAATCCTTTTCGATGGGTTCTGCCGCAATTGCCATTCCCATAGAAGAGAATAGTATGGCGGAAACCACAGTCAATGCAAGTATCCTTTTCTGATTTCGCATCAAATTACTTAACCTCCTTTTCCCATGCACTTCTCCGGCCCGATTACAGGGCTATCCGGATTACGCCTTAACCGGCACTGCCTTGTGAAGGCAACCGTGCTGTGGAACTTATATTATACATGAAATAACCATTTTTTAACAGATGCTTTTTATCATTTTATAACAGTTTTATAACAGTTCAGATGGCCTGAACTGTTACTTTGGGAGCAATTTGGGGTAGCAAAAGGCTTGCAAGAAGCACAGGGATTATGATAAAATAACGTAACAGTTCAGGCAGGTCTGTGCATTTCCGGACCATACGAAAATACAAATAGCTGTAAAGTAGCGGCAGAAAAGCAAAATTTAGAAGGAGGCACATATGAAATGTCCATTCTGTAATGCGTCAGATACCAAGGTGATAGACTCCAGACCGGCAGACGACAACAGCTCCATAAGACGCCGCCGCCAGTGTGAGCAGTGCGGAAAAAGGTTCACCACATACGAAAAATTAGAGACCATGCCTCTTATGATTATTAAAAAAGATGATTCCAGGGAAACCTATGACCGCTCAAAGGTGGAGAAAGGGATCCTGCTTTCCTGCCACAAGCGGCCTGTTTCATCCCAGCAGATCAGAACTATGATTGATGAGATTGAAAATCAGATTTTCGGTATGGAAGAGAAGGAAGTTCTGGCCTCTGTGATTGGAGAGCTTGTGATGAAGAAGCTAAAGGATGTGGATGAGGTGGCGTATGTGCGTTTCGCCTCTGTATACCGGGAATTCAAAGACGTCAATGCGTTCATGGAAGAGCTGGCTAAATTTTTAAATAATAAGTAGGAGCTATGCATGCTGGAAATTTTTTATCCTGATATATATCTGGACAGCGCGTATCAAATCCCCTTCGAAGAATTATATAAAAAAGGTTATCGGGGTATTATATTTGACGTGGATAATACGCTGGTTCCCCACGGTGCTCCGGCTGACGGGCAGTCGGTAAAGCTTTTTGAAAGACTCCGGGGGCTGGGCTTTTCCACCTGTATTCTTTCCAATAATAAAGAGCCGCGGGTGGCGCCCTTTGCAAAAAAGGTAAACAGTCCGTATATTTATAAGGGTGGTAAGCCCTCGGTGAAGGGATATGAAAAGGCCATGCAAGTCATGGGGACCGGCCGGGAAACGACGTTTTTTGTAGGTGACCAGTTGTTTACCGATGTGTGGGGGGCTAATCGGGCAGGCCTGTACAGTATTCTGGTGAGGCCAATCAATCCCAGAGAGGAGATTCAGATTGTTCTTAAGCGGTATCCGGAGGCAGTGGTGCTGTGGTTTTATAATAAACGGAAAAAGTAACGAACACAAACGGCCGCGGGCAAGAAGCGCCGGGCTGAACTGTTACCGTTTTTTGCAAAAAATAGTTGAAAACCGCTGGATTATAGTATAGAATAGGGTAGAATGAGCCATTAGCGTGAAAAAGATATAATCAGATTTAAGGAGGAATATCATTTATGGTATCTGCGGGTGATTTTAGAAATGGCGTTACACTTGAGATTGATGGACAGGTAGTACAGATTTTGGAATTTCAGCACGTTAAACCGGGTAAGGGTGCTGCTTTCGTTAGAACTAAATTGAAAAATGTGATTAACGGCGGCGTAGTGGAGAGAACGTTCCGTCCCACAGAGAAATTCCCGGCAGCAAGAATTGACCGTGTGGATATGCAGTATTTATATGCAGATGGCGATCTGTACAATTTTATGGATACCAATACTTACGAGCAGGTTGCCTTAAACAAGGAAATTGTGGGCGATGCATTAAAGTTTGTCAAGGAGAATGAGACGGTTAAGGTGTGCTCCTATAACGGAAGCGTATTCTCCGTAGAGGCTCCCTTATTCGTTGAGCTGGAAATTACTGATACGGAACCGGGCTTTAAGGGCGATACCGCAACAGGAGCTACCAAGCCGGCTACTGTTGAGACCGGTGCACAGATTAACGTTCCGTTATTTGTAAACCAGGGCGACAAAGTTAAGATTGATACACGTACCGGTGAGTATCTGTCCAGGGCATAATAAAAGGATGGATGTGTGCAGGAGCGCATACTTTTTGAAATAAGGTGACCGCAGTTCTATGCTTTAGATGCTGGCTGCTCACACAGGAATTGCAGGATAAACACAGAACGCTGAGGTTCCATGGGCTTGTATAAGCTGGTTCATGGGACCTTTTTGGATTTTGGGGCCGGGCAGTATGGGAGGAAGAGACGGTATGGAGATTGTGGAATTTAAGGTGGAGCACGCAAAGAAGGCAGTGAGGATTCTTGACGAGAATTACCAGGCTGAGAAAAGACATGTTCCGGTTTTGCCAGAACTTCATATGGACACAGAGCTGATACGTTCCATGGCCGGAAATCATCTGGGCGTGGCTGCTTTTGAAGGGGAGCGGATGCTGGGGTTTCTGACATGTACGGGGCCCTTCAATGCTTTTGGAATCCCGGGGGTGAGGGGAGTTTTTTCCCCGCTTCATGGAAACGGGGCAGTTTTAGAGGGACGCCATAAGATCTATGCCCGCATGTATCAGATGGCTGCAAAAAAATGGGCGGCGGCCGGAGCGGCCAGCCATGCGGTCTGCTTTTTTGCCCATGATGAGATTTTAAAAGAGATGTTTTATCAGTATGGTTTTGGCCTCCGAACGGTGGACGCGGTCTGGAATATGGGGGAAATCCATGTACAGACCCCAGAGGAACATGTGATTTTCCGGGAGCTTAAGCAGAGGGAATTTGCCCTGGCTTACCCTTTTTACCAGAAGACCAGTGAGCATTTAAGGGAAAGTCCCACCTTTTTTTTGCATCCGCCAAAAGGATTGGAGGAGTTTTTAAGGGGTGCAAAGGAGCAGGGAGACCGTTTTTTTGTGGCAGAGGTAAAGGGCACAGCCGCGGCCTGCTATATGGTTTCAAAAGAAGGAGAGAGCTTTATCTCCGGTGTCTCCGGTATGCAAAATATCTGCGGTGCCTATTGCCTTTCAGAGTACAGGGGGAGGAACATTGCCGGAGGGCTTCTGGGCTTTGTGGCAGAAACCCTTAAAAATGAGGGAAATTCTCTTCTGGGGGTGGACTACGAGAGCTTTAATCCGGCGGCACAGAGCTTTTGGCCGAAATATTTTACGCCATATACCAATGGAGTGGTGAGACGGATTGATGAATCTTCCGTGACTGTTCAGTAGATCTTTCGCATTCCCGGAAACTCTCCTGTACCCATCTTTGTGGCTGATTTTCTGCCAACAGCCCCCGGATTTAATCAAGGTACGTTCCACGTACCCCTCATAAATTTGTACACTTCTGATAAAAAATTATCTCAAAAATCCGGGTACAAAGAGTTTCTGAGAGTACTCGAAAGAAGATATGGAGGACTTTGAAATGGAAATACAGGTAAAAAAACTTACGAAAGATATGGCGGACGCATATTTAAGGTATTTTGATCAGGATGCTTTTTCGGACCATATAGAATGGTCCGCATGCTACTGCCTTGAGAGTCATTTGTGTAAAGAGGAAAATGAACGCATGAAAGGGAAAGAGGAGCGGCGTCAAAAAGCAAAGGAGCTCATTGAAAACAACATCATGAGCGGATATCTTGTGTACGAGAGAGACCGCGTGATTGGGTGGTGCAATGCAGGAGATAAGAGCGGGTATGCACCGATTCGCGGTAATAAGGAGTACGAGGCCGGAGACGGCGCAGATGGAAGGACCATGGTGGTATACTGCATTGATATTGCTCCGGAATACCGGGGAAAAGGAATTGCCAGCCTGGTGATGGAACATGTTCTGCAGGATGCAAAGGAGGAAGGATACCAGTATGTGGAAGGGTATCCGTTTACGGATCCGAAGCAGAAATATCAATACCGGGGGCCGGTTCGACTGTATGAAAAGTACGGATTTGAGATGTGCCGGACAGGAGAACGGATTTGTGTCATGAGAAAGACCATATTTCAGTGAAGTGCCAGGGAACTGTACTAATCGCAGGTTGATGTGTCTGCTCCGCCCTCTTTCTTTTTCAATGACTGCAAAAATTTTCCCGTATAGTGAGAAATAAAAATGCACATTCCCATCAAAGACAGATAGTCCAGGTAAAACAGGATTTTAGGTTCCTCATAATCCAAAAAGACAAATTCACTCTGTAAGAACATATAGGTGAAGAAATCCCTCTTTACAAACACCCATATGCCGTACAGTGCCACGAAAAGCCCCGATCCAAAACAGATGTAATGGAGTTTATGGGAAGGCGACGGAATCTTTCTCTTCACTGCACCCAGGACCATATTCCAGTGCAGTCCCAGATGCAGGCTCATCAGCAAAAATCCCCAATAAGAACCCAATATGTGCAGGCGCCTTGCCATCGCCAGTCCACTTTCTATGGGTAAAAAGGAAAACACATATCTGGATAAGACAATTCCGCTGTACATTAACACGATCATGGAAAGCAGTGTCAGCATATCCACGCAGACCTGAAACATACGCCTTGGAGAATACTTTCCCCGAAATAAACTTCTGTACCATCCAAGATTCAATATGTGATGGGCAACAAACAGAACGAACGTTCCCGCCCCCACCCATTCATGGGCTTTCTCGCCCCAGAACTGATAACCCATCAGAATCAGCAATGCTGCGGTCATCAGAACATCAACGTCTCTTTTTAGTTTTCCGTTCATACCGTGTCTCCGCCTTTCTGCACAAAAATCAATCCGTCTCTTTTTGAATTTTCCGACCGCCTTCCTTCTGCCCTGTTCCAAACGGACATGCCTGCCCCTTTCTTATTTCAACAAGCCATAGGAGCCGTCATCCACCGCTTCCAGCCATTCATTAGAAGTATCTGCACCGGGAACCTCGACAGCCAGGTGGGAAAACCAGCTGTCCGGCGCGGCACCGTGCCAGTGCTTCACGCCAACCGGAATATTTACCACATCTCCCGGATGAAGCTCCTGCGCTTCCTTCCCCCATTCCTGATAAAATCCCCGTCCGCCCACACATACCAGAATCTGTCCGCCTCCGGATGCGGCATGATGGATATGCCAGTTATTCCGGCATCCCGGCTCAAATGTAACATTAAAGATCCCCACCTGCTCTGTGGACAGCGGCGCCAAGTAACTTTGCCCGGTAAAATACTGTGCAAAGCCGTCGTTGGGCTTTCCAACCGGGAACAGCATACTCTTTTCATGTGCCTCCTTCGCACTTTCGGCGCAGGTCTCCTCTGTCCAGACTTCCTTTGCCATACGGAAAGCTGCCCATGCCTTCGGCCATCCTGCATAAAAGGCCGCGTGGGTCAGGATCTCTGCAATTTCTTCTTTTGTGATCCCATTATTTTTTGCACTGATCAGATGAAACCGGAATGAGGAATCCACCAGCCCCTGCGCCATTAAAGATACCACCGTCACAAGGGACCGGTCCCTTAAAGAAAGTTTTTCCTCCCTGTTCCATACCTCACCGAACAATACATCATCGTTTAACTGTGCAAATTTCGGGGCAAATTCCCCAAGCTGATCTCTTCCTGCTGTCTGTTTTACCATATTTTTTCCTCCTTCTATTTCTCAAAATTGTCTGCCCATTTTTTCAATTCTTCTGCACGGATTTTTCCATTCAGGAGTCTTCCATCCTTTACTACTGCCGCCGGCACAAGCTCCTGCAGGGTCTCTGCTGTCCTTCCAAGCCCGCTGCCGCCGGACGTTGCGAACGGCACAATGACCTTCCCGCTAAAATCATAAGCCTCAAGGAATGTCCGGATGATTGCCGGCGCCGTGTACCACCATACCGGAAAGCCTACAAAGATCACGTCATATCCATCAATGCCTGCGGACATGTCCGCAAGCGCCGGCCGGGATGCCGGATCGTTCATCTCCACACTGCTGCGGCTTTTCTTATCCATCCAGTTTAAGTCCGCCGTCGTATATGGGATTTTGGGGCTGATCTCATACAGATCTGCTCCTGCCGCTTCCGCCAGAATCTCTGCCGCTTTTTTTGTCACTCCGCTTGCACTGAAATATGCCACCAGTTTTTTATTCATCATTCACCCTCCTATATTTTCTGATTTCCTGTTGACCAGACATGCTTCTCTTTTGCCGCTGATAGGGTATTCTGCGCCATAACGCCTACAAGGGCATGGGGAACATAGGGTTCTTCCAGATATGCGGTCTCTTCCTCTGAAAGAATCAGATCCACTGCTTTCGCCGCTCCCTCAATATGGCGCATCTTTGTCGCCCCGACCACCGGAGCCGTCACCTTTTGAAGAAGCCACGCAAGGGAAACCTCTGTCATGGAAACCCCGTGTTTTGCGGCAAGCTCCATGACGCGTCCGATGATCACGCTGTCCTGCCCCGCGGTGGCGTCATATTTGAGTTTCCCATAGCTGTCTTCCTCCAGGCGCTTTGAAGTCTCTCCGGGAGCCTTCGACAGACGCCCGCCTGCCAGTGCGCTGTAAGGCGTCATGGCTATGTTGTCCTCTGCACACAGCTTTGCCATCTCCCGTTCCTCCTCCCGGAAGATCAGATTGTAATGCCCCTGTATGGAGACAAATTTTGCAAAGCCTTCTTTTTCCGCCAGCGCATTCGCTTTCGCAAGCTGCCAGGCAAAGCAGTTGGAAATGCCGATATACCTCGCCTTTCCTGCCCTTACAATATGGTTCAGTCCCTCCATGATGTCGTAAAGCGGTGTCTGATAATCCCACATATGGTATATGTACAGATCCACATAATCCATGCCGAGGTTTTCAAGACTTTTGTTTATCATGCGCTCAATATGCTGCTGCCCCGTAATCCCCGCCTCAATGTCAGCAGGAGTTCTCGGCAGGAATTTGGTCGCTATGATTACCTCGTCCCGCTTTGCAGAATCCCTCAACGCCCTGCCCACATACTGCTCGCTGGTCCCGCTCTGGTATCCGATGGCCGTATCAAAGAAATTGACACCAAGCTCCAGCCCCCGCTTTATAATCTCGCGGGAATGCTCCTCGTCAAGCGTCCAGGTATGCTGCCCGTTTGCCGCATCCCCAAACCCCATGCACCCCATACAGATACGGGACACATTTAAATCCGAATTCCCTAATTTTGTATACTTCATAGGCTTTTCCTTTCTTTCACCTGTGCCGCTTTCTGTGTACATACAAAGTTACCCGGCATTTCTCTGCTGCGTCTGCTCCAGCGTTCCTGTAAAATTATTTTCCCTGCCCGTCAGGACCGTTTATCCCGTTACTTTCCAGCCATTCCGCCACATCATCCGGCAGACTGTTTCCTCCGGAATAATGAATGGAAAGCCCTTCCCCCATCTGTGCATCCGGAGCCAGCTTTGCAATCGCTGACCGTAACCGTGTGCTGTGTCTCGTCATCGCTGCGCCAGTTTTCCGTATCCGGGCTTCCCATCCGGAATGTGCCTCCGGCGATAAGGATAAAGCCGTCCTCTATATCTGCTGCCTGCCCTGGTTTTGCCCTGCTTTCCATACTGTTTTCCACATCTGCGTCAGGCGTTCTCTCTGCATTATGTTCACTGTTCTCTGTATGTACCCCTGCCTGTGTATTTTCCTGCTGCTTTGTTTCTGTGCTCCCGCAGGCTGTGAGGGATAGTAGCAGGACCGCAGAAAGCAGGGACGCTGCAAACTTTCTCATGTTGCCTCCTATTCTGCCTGCCCGATATCTGCAAGCCACTGTGACACACGGCTTTCCGAACTGCCTGCCGTGGAATTACTGACATGGAGACCATCGAGAATCGTTGCTCCCGGCTCCAGTTCTGCAATCGTTCCCGGCGTTCCCGAAAGACCGCTGCCGCCGCTGGTACAGAACGGGGCGATTGTCTTCCCGCTGAAATCGCAGGTGTCGAAAAACGTATACAGGATTCTCGGCATATCTCCCCACCAGATCGGATAGCCCACATAGACCACTTCATACTGCTCAAAGTCTGTTATGCTGCCCTGTATGGCAGGACGGGCGTTCGGATCATTCTGCTCGGCTGTTGCGCGCGTGGTGCGGTCATTGTAGTTCAGGTCCTCGGCCGTGTAAGGCTGCTCCGGCACAATTTCATAAATGTCGGCGCCTTTAAGCTCTGCCAGCGTTTCCGCAACCGCTTTCGTATTGCCCGTTGCGGAAAAATAAACAACCAGAGCCCTTGCCCCTGCCTTTTCTGTTTTCTCCGGTGATGATCCACCGGGTTCCGTCTGTGCCGGTTCCTGTGTATCGGATGATGCCTCTGTTTTGCCTGCATCCTCATTCATGCTGCTTTCCTTTCCTGAAGTCTGCACAGAGGATTCCGGCGCCGTCCCCTGGGAATTTCCCTCCCCGCCACTTTTACTGCCGCAGGCGGCAAGTCCCAATGAAAGGGCAAGTATCATAAAAACAGAAAATAATTTCTTCATAAAATAATAATCTCCTTTCCTTCATCCCCCGGTAAATATGCCGTCTTTTTATTCCATCCTGGTCACACCCAGCAGTTTTTTTACCTCGGCATATGTGATCTCATAAATGGACATATATACATAGTTTACTTTTGCCTGTGCCATTGCCTTCTTTTGCTTTTCCGTCACCACTGTATAGGGATAAATCCCAAACATAAACGGAAAAAAGGAGAAGATAAAATCCTGCTTATCCTGAACCGTCATTTCCGGGAAGAACTGATCCAGACAGTTCCTGACCTCCGTCAGCGACTGCCCATATACTACTTTGAACTCAATCAGACGCTCGATCCGGCTGTTGCCCTCCATATCATAGTGGTTCATGGACATGATCTTCAGCAGATTTTTCCGTTCTTCAAGGGAATGGGCCAGCGCATCTGCAAATTCTGCCCCCGTCATTCTTTCGTGTTCCGCCTGGATCTGTTTCAGTCTGCGGATCCACAATTCATACTCCCTTTGCAGCAGCGCCAGAAAGATTTCTTCCTTTGTCTGGAAGTAATTGTAGATGGAAGTGCGGGTAAATGTAGTAGCGTTTCCAATCTCCTTGATGGTGATATCCTTGAAACTCATGGTCTTATACAGTTTTTCACAGGCTGTTATGATTTCTTCTTTTCTTGCCGCTGTCAGCTCTTCCGATCCTTTCGGCATCCCGCACCTCCTTATATGCTTTCTCCGTTCATGGCTCCGATAACAGTCACCGGAGTCGGGTATAATGCTATCTGTGATCCTATATTTTTTTTCATACTCGTGTCCTCCTGCTTTTTACTCTGACACTGTGTCAGCTATTGCATTATACATTCTTTCTGACACCGTGTCAATATGCTTTCAAGTTTTTCTTCTCTGAACACAGAAAATTCACAAATTTATCACAATGTACACCTTTATTCTGTTCATTCCTTTTGTATTGATTAATCGATTTTCATTTCGTGGGTGTTGGGAAAGGATGTTTCTGAACTCGCACACTCAAAAAATATCCTCGAAAATTCACACAGGAACTTCAAGGACAGTATGAAAAGGGGCAGTATAGAAAGAGACTGATGGAGTGGAGGCCGGCGGAACCGGAGAATGCCCTTCCGGTCTCTTTTCTCGTCCCGGTTCTTACAATGCTTCTCTTATTTTTCGTGCAGGGGATCTATCCGTTTGGGGATCGGACCTTTCTCCGGTCGGATATGTACGCGCAGTATGCGCCCTTTTTCATGGAATTTCGCAGGAAGCTATGATCGGTATCATGGTTCTGAAAATGGGAGCATGCAGCCTGTCCATGACATGGTATCTGAGAAGACACTGCAAAACTTTTGATTTTTCCGCTGCCATGTTTGGATGTGCTTATGGCCTGTCGGGATATGTGCTGGCATACGGATGGAACATCATGTGGTTAGACTGCATTTGGCTGTTTCCTTTGATTTTATATGGGCTGGAACATCTGGCGGAGGGTGGCGGCGGGCTGTTTTACTGTCTGATGCTTGGCCTTTCTGTCTGGTGCAATTATTATATTTCCATGATGGTCTGCATGTTTCTGGCATTCTATTTTCCCGTTTATCTGGCGTTTTCCGGAAAGAGGGGAAGGGAGTTTGGAAAGGCAGCCGTTTCTTTTGCCGGATATTCCATTCTGGCGGCAGGGCTTTCGGCTGTTTTGATGTTTCCGGAGATGGAGGCCATACAGATTGCCGGTTCGGGAGATAACCCATTTCCCAAAACGGCAGAATTCCATTTTGGAATCAAAGACCTGCTCTGCCGCCATCTGGTATTCGCCCCTCCCACCGGGCTTACGGAATGGGGCGTGCATTTGCTGAATCTGTACTGCGGAGGTACTGTCTTTGTCCTGATCCCTCTCTTTTTTCTCTCTGAAAAGATTTCATGGACGAAAAAACTGATCTGCGGAGCCGGAGAAACCAGAAAAAGACCGGATATCTGGTGATGTTTCTGTTGTTTGCTTTTGAACTTGGCTGTCACATGAGCCTCTGGGGTGGGTATTCCACAGACCGGACAGAATACCTGGCGCATAATAAGGAAATTTCCGCTGCCGCTTACCGGCTTAAGCAGGGGAGCGATTTTTTCCGGGCTGTGTCAGACAGGAAGGGAACGGATAATGATGGGGCGCTGCTTGGACTTCCATATGTATCCATATTTTCCTCCACGGCCTATAAGGAAATGTCGGATTTTTTCCGGAAGCTGGAGGGACAGGCAACGCCGGTGGCTTATGGGCGGTTCCATGATACGCCGCTTCAGAACATGCTGTTTTCCAGGAGATATTGGATTGGAAGCAGCGCCGGTCCCGGAGACTGGGAAGAGGTGGAGGAAGATTTCGGTGACGGCATACGGATTTCCCGAAATCCCCGGTCGCTGCCTCTGGGTTTTTTTGTGGAGGATGTCTTTTTTAAGGCCTGGGAGGAGGCATCCGGCACAGCCGCAGAGGTACAGAATCAGTTCATGGAGGGACTGGGATTTTCGCCGTCTTTAAGAAGGGAAGAATCCGAAGACGATTTGGACGGGACGTTTCTCTTTATGGCAAAGCGTGACGGTTATTATCAGGTGCTCATGAAAACCGGAGTGCCGGAGCTCAAGTTAAAAAAGAACGGTGAGGAGAGAATGGTCTATAACGTGGCGGAGGGCGCTCTTCTGGATGTGGGCTTCTGCCGGGAGGGCGAATTGGTTTTTGTAAGCGATGAAGAAAAGAAACAAAAAATCCAGGGGGAAACGTATTATTTTTCTGAGGATGAGTTGGACAGGCTTTTTGAAATGCTGTCAGCCCATCCGTGGAAGTTTTCCTGCTGGGAGGACGATTTGCTGGAGGGCTCCATTTCCTGCCCGAAAGCAGGGACCTTAATGACGACCATTCCCTTTGATCCTGGATGGACTGTGACTGTGGACGGAGAAAAGAAACAGCCGGAAAAGAGGATGGGGGCGTTTCTGGGAGTTTCGCTTTCGGCGGGGAATCACCGGGTCGTCATGGAATTTAGCCTGAAGGATTTGTGGAAGGGAGTGTGGTTTCTTTTGCGAGTGTTTTCTTCCTGGCGGTCATTGTTCTGAGCAAAGGAAAGAGGAAGATAAGAGAAAGATAAGAGAAGGTTATTATTCCGGCCAGCTTGCATTTTGTATCAGTTCAGGGGATATCTAAAACTGCTACAAAAGGAAAGCAAAAAGGCTGTCGAATTTTCCGGCCTCAGTTTTTGAACATGGGAAAGTTATGCAGATTCGCCTTGTAATCGGCGTCAGGGACACGAGATATCTGAGCAATCTGTCAGCATATCTGGAAAAAAATCATATGGACAAGCTGGAAATTGTCACTTTTTCCAGTTCGGAGTTACTTGAGGAGTATGCAAAGAAAACTCTGGCAGATGTGATATTGGTGGAGGAGCAGTTTGGAATTGATGCAGAGCTTTTGAGGGACTTTGGAAGGGCGGCGTATCTGTGCGACGGTGTTCCGGCGGCAGAAAAGAATGGGATCCGGGCAATTGCAAAGTATAAAAAGCCGGATTTGATTTATAAAGATATCCTGGCTTTATACGCGGAAAGCGGAAGCAGCCACGGGTTTCCCATGGGAGGCAGAGGAAGCGGAAAAGTCTGCCTGGTGACAGGCTTATCCGGAGGTACGGGAGCCTCCACCTTTGCGGCGGCGCTGGCAAAAAAATATGCATTGCAGGGAAAAAGAGTCCTGTATCTTAATCTGGAGCCTTCGGGCATGAGTTCGGATTTTTTTACGGGAAGCTTTTAAGGGCCATGGAGGCCATACATACCATGGAACAGCAGAATCACATGAATGTGACAGCAGGCATGAAGCTTTTATATAACCGCTTCAGCAGCAGTAAGTCCAGCAGCGAAATTCCGGAACTTTCGATTCCTGTCATCGGGAAGCTTCCGCCCATCAAACATGCCCAGGTTCATGAAATTATGGATTACATGCTGACCAGACAGGATATTTTTGAGGCCCTTGGGACCGGGGAGGAAATTTCATGAGAAGTGAAGAACTGGAAAAACTGGCGGACAGTATTCATTATTATGTGACAGATAATTTTCCCCTCACAAAAATGAGTGACGCAGAGCTGGAAGAACAGATTCAGGTTCTTGTGAACCAGAGATGCAGCGAATATGGCTTTGTGTCCGTGGAAGAGCGTGTGTCTGTCTGCGAGCAGGTTTTCAGCGCCATCCGCGGCTTCGGCATTCTGGATATGATTATGAAGGACGATCACATTACGGAGGTCATGATCAACGGACCGAAGAACATTTTTATTGAGAAAAACGGGCGGCTTCAGAGGCTTAACAGGGAATTTGAGGACGAACGCCGCCTGGAGGATGTGATTCAGAAGATCGTGGGAACGGCAGGCAGGGAGGTCAACCAGGCAAATCCCATTGTGGATACCCGTCTTCCCAATGGTTCCCGGGTAAACGTGGTGCTTCCGCCGATTTCCATGCATGGCGCTACCGTGACCATACGTAAGTTTTCCAAAACGCCCATGACGGTGGAGCAGCTTTTGAAATATAAATCCATCACTCCGGAGGTGGCCGGGGTTCTGGAGCTTCTGGTGAAAGCAAAGTACAACATTTTTATCTGCGGAGGAACCGGTTCGGGAAAAACCACGTTTTTAAACGCGGTGTCCAACTATATTCCCCACGATGAACGTGTGATCACCATCGAGGACTCGGCGGAACTTCAGATCACGGGAATCGACAATCTTGTGAGCCTGGAGACAAGAAATGCCAATGCGTCCGGAAGCGGCGCCATCACCATCCGGGATCTGATTAAATCCTCCCTTCGTATGCGCCCGGAGCGGATCGTGGTGGGCGAAGTCCGGGGAGGAGAGGCCCTGGATATGCTCCAGGCCATGAATACAGGCCATGACGGGTCCTTAAGCACCGGACATGCAAATTCCACCAGGGATATGTTAAGCCGCCTGGAGACCATGGTGCTCCAGGGAGCGGACGGACTGCCCTTAGAGGCCATCCGCCAGCAGATCGCTTCGGCCCTCGATATTATCATCCATCTTTCCAGACTCCGGGACAAGAGCCGGAAAACCATGGAAATCACCGAGGTATGCGGTTATGAGAACGGGGAAATCCGCCTGAATCCACTGTATGTGTTTGAGGAGGACGAAGCCAGTACCCTTGAGAAGGTGTCTGGCAGGCTGGTACGGACAAAAAACAAACTGAAAAACGACAGAAAACTTCAGATGATGGGATATTATGAAGAAATTTGACAGCGGGGAGTAAAGAAATGTTTGGGAGAGAGAAAACGGTTTACACGCCGATTCCGGGGATTCTTGGAATCGGAGAGGATTACCATATCTATAAGATGACTCTGTGGGAGCGGATAACGGCCGTCGGCATCGGAGTTATAGCGGGCGTGATGGTGGGATATGTTTTTTTTAACCTGTGGGCCGTGGCCGTCATCCTGTCTGTGGCCGGAGCCATCGGAATGCAAAGGCCATATAAGAATTTTTTACAGAAGAGACGGTTAAAAAAGCTTTTGCTGGAGTTTAAGGATCTCCTGGAAACCCTCACAGCCTCCTATTCGGCCGGACAGACCACAGTATAGGCCTTTGCGGACGCAAGAAATGATATGGAGAATCTGTATGGGGAGCAGGCGGATATTGTAACGGAGCTTACCATGATCAATGCGGGCCTTCTCCACAACTACAATATTGAGGATCTGCTTTTAAACTTTGCACAGAGAAGCGGTCTGGACGATGTGGACAGCTTTGCGAGCGTGTTTGAGGTCTGCAACCGAAAAGACGGAAATTTTTTATGGTAATAAGCGGAGTGGTATAGAAAGCGGAACTACATTGACCGCCCTTGTTATGTGGAATTACAGATATCTTCTTGGACATGTGGGCGACAGCAGGGCCTACGAGGTTACACAGCAGGTGCGCCAGCTGACAACGGACCACTCGTGGGTGGCTCAGGAAGTGGCGGCCGGACGCATGACAGCAGAGGAGGCCCAAAAAAGTACAAAGAAAAATGTGATTTTAAAGTGTATCGGAGCGGACGAGACCTTAGAGCCGCAGATGGAAGAGGGGCGAATCTGTGAAGACACGGTATTTCTTCTCTGTACCGATGGGTTCTGGCATCATATTGCAGAGAATGAGTGGCTTCCATATTTCTCGCCGGAAAGGATTAATGGGGAGGAGCTTTTGGGGGCAAATCTTTCTTACCTTTCCGGACAGGTGAAATGCCGCGGAGAAAATGATAATATTACGGTGGCAGCGATTAAGGTGTTCCGGGAGAGACGGAATTTGTCTTTAACGATCTGACAATGCGGGATGGGGAGAAGAAACGGCCATGCAAAAGCATGACCGCTCAGATGGTGCGCCTGGCAATACATAACAATTCTGTGGGAAATTTTGTCTGCTAAATGACGTTTGCTAATTTCTGAAGGGCTTCTTCTCTGGTGGAAACGAAGAAAATATCCTTTCCTTTGTTACTCTCGTAAATGAAATCCTTCAGAGGCTTGCTTGTGTAATGGGAAAAATCGCCGTATATGGCAATTTTTGCGCCATAGTTGATATATTTTTGAAGAATTTCTCCTGCTAATCTGCTGCTTAACACAAAGAAATCTTCTGTTATTAACTTTTTATCCAGGACGATATACGTTGTACCTGCTTCATATCTTGCGGTCATAAGTAAATCAAGGGCAGAATCGACATCGACAATGACCGGGCTGCCGCTTGAAATAATGGCGGCAGTACCGTTACCGCAATCAATTTTTTCAATTTTCATGATGATACCTCTCCTTTCATGAAAGGCAGACAAAATCCCGTGTTACAATTGTCAGTAATGCTTTTGAGAGTATAGCATGGAAAGGATTATATAGCAAGCATTTTCCGTGCCGTCTGGTCAGATCGTACAGTCAGATAGAAAATAAACAGGGTTGTTTCATGAAGAATAATAGGAAATAATAAAAGCAGGCTATTGACATCTTTTTAAACGTATGCTATCATTTACTATGAAAGTTCAGCGCCCCGCCGCTGAGCTGTGTGAAAACGGGGTCACGAAGTGACATCTTCCACTCCCGTTTTCTGCACATCCCCTCGGAGGGTTCATAGGAAACCCCACTTTCATTCATGGTGGTGCCTTAAGCAGGGCATGGGGGGTTACTATGAAAGTGCTGACCGGCAGCCGTGAGACGGCGCATGCTCGCATGCAGAGTCTCATGGATATCGGGCAACCAAGCCGGTATGAGCAAAAAAGCCATGCGAACGAAGTGAGCAGGGCGATTTGCGAATACTGGCGGCAGTTGCGGGAGCACGAAGTGCGGAGCAACTGACTTTCATGCATGGTGATGCCTGCGTGAGCAGGCATGTCTGTTTTCCATGAGGAGGGATACCCCTATGAACACATCCTGTGACTGCGGACTGCTGATAAAGCAAATTAATGACGAGCTACGGAAGAATGCCAACAATGCCCTGCGTCCTCAGGGAATGACGATTGTCCAGCTGGACACCCTTTTGGAGCTGAACCGGGCCCCGGAGGGGCAGCGCTCTTTGAAGGAACTGGAGCAGCTGCTCCATGTGGCTCAGTCCACAGCGGCTGGGATTATCGCCCGGCTGGAGCAGAAGGGCTTTGTGGAGGGCTTCGGAGACGCAGTCGACCGGCGGGTCAAGCTGGTGCGTATTACGCCGGCAGGGATTGAATGTGTGCGGGCCGCCCAGCACCACCGGGACGAGGCGGAGGAAAAGCTCCTGTCTGGCCTGACGGAGACCGAGCGGGACATCTTTTGCGCCCTTCTTAAGAAGGTGCGGGATTCCCTGTAACGGCCTGCTGCCAGATGGCAGGGGTTATTTTTGACCAAAATAATAGCATGCTGTTAATAGCATCATTTTAATTTAAGGAGGAAAGATATGAGCACGGATACTCTGAATGTTTTTGAAAAGACCCCTGTGTCCGGGGCAGTACTGAAGAATGCGATTCCTGCCATGGCAGCTATGCTGATGGTGCTGATCTATAATTTAGCGGACACCTTTTTCATTAGCCAGACCCATAATGATATCCTGGTAGCGGCGGTGTCTCTGGCCACGCCGGTATTTCTGATCTTTATGGCAGTGGGAACTGTGTTTGGGATTGGCGGTACCTCTGTGATCTCCCGGGCCTTCGGTGAGGGGCGGGCGGAGTACGCAAAGAAGGTATGTGCTTTCTGTATGTGGAGCTGCGTGGCGGTGGGGCTCGTGATGTCTGCCGGGTTCCTGCTCTTTATGGACCAGATTTTGACCATGATTGGGGCCAGTGCAGATACCTGGGAGCCGGCGAAAACCTACCTGACCATCGTTACCTTAGGCGGCCCCTTTGTGTTGATTTCCAACTGCTATTCCAATATCCTCCGGGCGGAAGGGCAGCCCAACAGGGCGATGGTGGGTCAGGTTTTGGGGAATTTTCTTAATGTAGTTCTGGACCCCATTATGATCCTGACTTTCCGCTGGGGTATTGCCGGCGCGGCCATCGCCACTGTTATCGGCAACCTGGCCGGTGCCGGGTACTATATCCTCTATTACCTTCGGGGAAAGTCGGATCTCAGCATCCACATCCGGGATTTTTCAGTGAAAGATCAAATTTGCGCCAATGTACTTTCTATTGGTATACCTGCCTCTCTGGGTTCTCTCCTGATGAGCGTGTCCCAGATCATCGTCAACGCGCGGATGGCGGAGTATGGGGATATGGCCCTGGCAGGGATGGGGGTAGCCATGAAGGTGACTATGATAACCGGCATGGTCTGCATCGGCTTTGGCCAGGGGGTCCAGCCCTTACTGGGCTACTGTGTGGGAGCGCGGCTGTGGAAGAGATTCAAAAAGATTATGCGCTTCTCTGTCCTCTTTTCTCTGGGCCTCAGTGCCGTTATGACAGGAGTATGTTATCTCCTCCGGGACGCCATTATCCGGGTTTTCCTCACCGAGCCCGCCTCCTTTGATTATGCGATCACTTTTACCAGTATTCTGCTGACCACCAGCTTCCTGTTCGGCGTATTCTATGTGCTGACCAATGCGCTCCAGGCCATGGGAGCGGCGGTGCAGGCCCTTATCATCAACTTAAGCCGCCAGGGAATCATCTATATCCCGGCCCTGTTTCTCCTGCAGTCAGTTCTGGGGGCCAATGGCCTGGCCTGGGCACAGCCGGTGGCCGATCTGCTTTCCACTGCTTTGGTGGCGGGACTGTATCTGGGAACTTCCCGGCAGATGATGAGGATTCATTCTGTATCATCTGATGGAAAGGAAACGTGTTAATTTTTCGAGAGTGCGAAGGAAAGAGCGGAGGCGTGGTGGTACTGCGCCGGGTATTTTTCCTTCGTGCTATCGGGAAGGCAGAAAAAACGCAAAAGCAGAAAAAATCTAAAAAAGGGATTGACAAATGGAATCTGTTATCATACTATAATATATGGTTAGATAAAGCTAACCACATTTTTGCACGATGAGTTAGCGATAACTAATCAGCGAATACATATTCCAAAGAAGGTGGAAAAATGATGCCGCTTACACTGGCAGAGGTCGGAGAAGAGAATATCATCAGAAAGATCGGGGGAAAACAGGAAGTCAGGGCACATCTGGAGAACCTCGGTTTTGTTGTGGGAGGGGCAGTCACGGTAGTCAGTGCCATCGGGGGCAATGTGATCGTGAATGTGAAAGACTCCCGTATTGCAGTCAGCAGAGAAATGGCACAGAAGATTATGGTCTGAGCCAAACATTAAGAAATAAGAAAGGGGAAAACAGGGAATGAAAACACTGAAAGAATCAAAGGTCGGCGATGCGGTCCGGGTTGTGAAACTCCACGGCGAAGGAGCGGTCAAACGCAGAATCATGGATATGGGACTGACAAAGGGCGTTGTGGTACAGATTCGCAGGGTTGCACCCCTTGGTGATCCGATTGAGGTGACTGTCCGCGGCTACGAGCTTTCTATCAGAAAAGCCGATGCGGAAATGATTGAGGTCGAAGGAGCATAAGACGAATACCACGAGGGTGAAATACCCCATAGCTTATCGCGGGGTATTTCGTTTTTAAACTGATAGTTAGTGGGAACTAATAAAAGAAGAGGAGGAAAAATTATGAATATGCGAATTGCCCTTGCGGGGAACCCGAACTGTGGAAAGACGACGCTGTTCAATGCTCTGACTGGTTCCAACCAGTTTGTCGGAAACTGGCCGGGGGTTACGGTAGAGAAAAAGGAGGGGAAGCTTAAGAGGCATGAGGGCGTGACGATTACTGATCTTCCCGGCATTTATTCCCTTTCTCCCTACACGCTGGAGGAAGTAGTGGCGAGAAACTACCTGATCGGCGAGCGCCCTGATGTAATCCTGAACATCATTGACGGCACGAATTTAGAAAGGAACCTGTATCTGACCACTCAGCTTGTGGAGCTTGGAATCCCGGTGGTGGTTGCCATCAACATGATGGATGTGGTGGAAAAAAACGGCGATAAAATCAACACGGCGGAACTTTCAAGGACGCTGGGCTGCAAGGTGACAGAAATTTCCGCCCTGAAGGGAACCGGCATCATGGAGACCGCAGAGGCAGCAATGGATGCGACAAAGAACGGAAAGACCGTTCCCATGCACACGTTTTCGGGGACAGTGGAACATGCCCTTGCCCATATTGAGGAGGCGGCAGTACATGGGATGCCGGAGGAGCAGCAGCGTTTTTATGCCATCAAGCTGTTTGAGCGGGATGATAAGGTTTTGGAGCAGCTGCATCTGGACGCGTCCGTTCTGGCCCATATTGAAACAGATATCAAGGCCGCAGAAGAGGAGATGGATGATGATGCGGAATCCATCATCACCAACGAGCGGTATATTTATATCGGAAGTATCATCAAAGGCTGTTTGAAGAAAAAATCTGCCGGCAGGATGACAAATTCTGATAAAATTGATAGAATTGTTACAAACCGTTTCTTGGGCCTTCCGATTTTTGCGGCGGTCATGTTCCTTGTGTATTATATTTCCATGGTGACGGTAGGAAGTGCGGCAACGGACTGGGCCAATGACGGATTGTTCGGCGATGGATGGCATCTGCTTGGCATCGGTTCGGGGGCCTATGAAGAGGCAGCCGGGGAGTATGGTGATGCAGCGCTGATTGTGGCCGGTTATGATGCTTATGTGGAAGAAAACGGGGCGGTGCCGACAGACAGCTTCCCGTATGAAGTGACGGATGAGGAGACTTTGGAGGTGACAGTCGAGACAGCGGCGCCTGCGGATTATGAGAACGCGCTGGCTGTAATGGAACAGTATGGTGATGAACCTGATCCGGCGGCTTACGGGGTATGGATACCAGGTATCCCGGTCCTGGTCGGAAACGGACTTAAGGCGGCAGGAGCCGCAGAATGGCTTACAGGACTTATTAATGATGGGATTGTGGCCGGTGTCGGAGCGGTTCTGGGATTCGTGCCGCAGATGCTTGTTCTGTTTTTGCTCCTTGCCTTTCTTGAGGCGTGCGGATATATGGCGCGTATTGCTTTTGTTCTGGATCGTGTCTTTCGCAAATTCGGATTGTCAGGCAAGTCCTTTATTCCGATGCTCATTGGCACAGGCTGCGGCATTCCGGGCATTATGGCATCAAGGACCATTGAGAACGAGCGTGACCGCCGAATGACGATCATGACCACTACTTTTATTCCCTGCGGCGCAAAAGTGCCTTTCATTTCCATGGTTGCCGGCGCGATTTTCGGAGGCTCCACATGGGTGGCGACAAGCGCGTACTTCGTGGGTATGGCAGCGATTATTATTTCAGGTATTATGCTGAAGAAAACAAAGATGTTTTCCGGCGATCCGGCGCCTTTCGTCATGGAACTTCCGGCCTACCATATGCCGACGGCAGGAAATGTGCTGCGCTCCATGTGGGAGCGTGGCTGGTCCTTCATTAAAAAGGCTGGTACGATTATTCTGCTTTCCACAATTGTGATCTGGTTTACGACTTACTTCGGCTTTACTTCGGAAGGATTCCGGATGCTCGGTGAAGAGGAGATGGAACAGTCGCTCCTTGCGGCGGCCGGCAGCGCGATCGCATGGATCTTCATACCGTTAGGATGGGGGAACTGGCAGGCGGCGGTGGCGTCCATCACAGGTCTTGTGGCCAAGGAGAATATCGTCGGAACCATGGGTATTCTCTATCCCGGCGGATGGGCTGAAATTGCCGCAAACTTCAGTATGGCAGCGGGGTATTCCTTCCTTGTGTTTAATCTTTTGTGTGCACCCTGCTTTGCGGCAATCGGTGCAATTAAGCGGGAGATGAATAATGCAAAATGGACATGGTTCGCGATTGGCTATCAGTGCGGATTGGCCTATGCGGTGGCATTGATGGTCAATCAGATCGGCGCAGCCTTTACCGGAAATCCCAATGTCATCGGCTTGTCTGCCGCCTTTGTCATCCTCGGTGGTATGATCTATATGCTGTTCAGACCGTATAAAGAGGCCACCAGACTGACTGCAAAGGTTGAGATGAATGTATAGGTAATCAGTGACAGGAGGGATTGTGATGATTACATGGATTGCGGGAAATTTGGCGACAATTATTATCAGCGCGATTTTGGTTATCATAGTGGCGGCTGTTATTGCCAGTATGGTGAGCAATAAAAGAAAGGGAAAGACATCCTGTGGATGCGGATGTGCGGGGTGTACCATGAGTGGAGCCTGCCACCCGGCAAAGCCGGGCACAAAGAATCAGGAGGCCGTCCGGTTTTCCCCGCCCCGTGAACCGTAACAACAACTCTGAATTGACATGTTACTCCCCTTGCATGGCAGACGGGTTTCTGCTATAATCACGTTAATGCGAAGCGTGGAGCAATCGGCTTTCATGCATGGTGATGCCAGTGTCAGCAGGCATGTCCGTTAGATAGAGAGTCTGACAAATATGATAATCGATTTTGTCATGCTCAATTTTATACCGTCAAAAGTGGCGCTCTTATGTCCGCAGGAAACTGTGTGGCAGGGAGCGTCTTTTTGTTTTGAACGCCGGCGGCGTTCCGTCCACGTAACAGGAACGTAAATGCCTGCATTTCAGGAGTACTCTTCAGTCAGCCGGGAGGTAACAAAAAGCTCCACAAATGGTTAAGAAAATATTTGCTGTTGAAACAGCCTGCCTGCTGGTTTGACGGACTGCCGGATGTGGTTTTCCATGTTTGGGTAGGCCAGGGGGGAGGCGATCCGGTGCCGATGCTGTCCCGTCTGGATTTTGATGCAAAAGGGACTGCGGAGCATTTTACTGTCACTGGTGCAGATGGACATTCTTATGAATTATAAAAGGGATTTTTATAGCTTTTATTTGATGGGTTTGATACGAACACCGAAACCATTGAAAGATATATTTTGGATGGGGTAAGTAAATATCAAAAGAGGATACAGCAAACGGATCCATAAGGGCGTTACGCCCTTCGGTTTTACAAAGGAGTAAATTTCGATATGGTATTTCCATAAAACAAGAAAGCAGGTGAGAGGTATGGGATTGGCGTATTTTTTCTTGTTCATTATGATTCTGGGGGCAGCAGGGGTAGCGGTTGCTTTATTGGTGTTGGCGTGGATAATCTGGAAAAAATCTCGTTTCAAAGTTTTTGCAATCCTCCCTGTGCTTTTAGCTGTGCCTTGCGCTGTTGCAGCATTTTACTTACTGGAAATCGTTTGGAGAGAGCCGCCCTGGGGGTTTCATTTCTGATGGGCTGACAAATATTCTTATAAAGGCTTGGGGAAAATGCCCCGAAGCAGGTGGCAAAAAATAATTACAGTCAGGAGTGCAGAACTATGGAAAAGTTTCGAAATCAGCATGATGCCCGGTGTATTGGATATTAGCTGCTTTGCCTGTCGCCCAAGGCGGAAGCAAACGGCTGGCGAGTAAATGTAACTTTCAGTTTGCTATACTGGAAAATTGGAATTCAGAGGAGATGAGTGCATGAAGAAGGCGATAGGAATTACTTTGTCAGTAATAGGAATTATAATGGCAGCGATAAGCCTGGTTTTTAAGGTAAATGAACAAATGTCAGTGGCGAAATCAGTGTCCGTCATTGGCGGGGCAGATGGTCCTACTTCAATATTCGTTGCAGGTAAAATTGGAGGTGCTTCAGCAATTACGGGAATAATCGTGGGTATTGTTTTGCTTGCGGTTGGTATTTTTATTTTTGCATGAAAAAAATAAATTCCATTTTGAGAGGGTGATCAGAATAAAAAAATTAGAGATTATGCCGATATATGTGTTCTGGCCTGCGGCCATTCTTTTCGTTAACTGGTTTTATAATGGCTGTAATTGGATACCTTAGTAAAGGTAATAAGGAGAAACCGTAACATGAAAAATTTTAAGAACTATACACCGGAAAAATACGCGACATCTGATTTTCAAAAAATTGAAGAAGGGATTTATAAAACAAAATGTCCATATAATGTCAGTGATAAAGATGTTTTTGTTACATCTCTCACATTTGAAATGGAGCCGGATTGTTATGGTGAAGAAGATGCGTCACCCGGAAATCTTACGCAGGTTCCGATTGAGGGGCTCCTGGATGAATTTAACCTTTTTGTCACAGATTTTTATGAGCAGTTAAATGAAACAAGTGAAACCATCTGTTATCAGGAGTTTGGATCCTTCGATCTGGCGGATATTCAAAAGTAAAAAGGAAGAGCTGACATTGCAAAAGAGGAGGCAGCAGCCTGGGCCGGCCAGATGGAGTTTAGAAACAGCAATCCTTTAAATGAACAGGAAGCGTTATCTGTAAATGAACAAAAGGTAAAGAGGCAAGAACGTATCAAAAGATATAAAAATTTATTAGGTATATCAAAAGCAGATTGGGATAAAGGAAGAAGAGGTTCACAGATGTGGTGAAAAAGAAAAGAATATTTATGATTTCCTTACTCCTGCTTATGCTGACAGGATGCGGTATGAGTGAAGAACTGACAGACTGGGCGGCGGAAAAAGCAAACGATGCATTGGAAGTTGTCGGCGGCGGTGTTCAGGAGGTCATTGATGATCTGGAAAATGCCGAGTATCGGGACGGCCCATTTGAAAATAATCTGGAGTCTGCGAGGGCATATCTGCTGGCACAGTTACAGGAGAAATATGGGATAGAATTTACTGTTGTCGGTGACGAGGATTTGGAAAACTATGGGCTGTTTGCCGGGGCCACTTATACCTGCGATGTTGCGCCGATTGATGCGCCGGAACAGGTGACAACTGCCCTTGTATCCCAGACAATGTATCAGGATGTCCGGGACGGATATGCTGTGTATTTCTTTAAGGAAGAGGCTGAGGCTCCGGTTTTGGAGTTGTGTGAAACTAAGGATTATGTCATTGACCAGCGTATTTCCCTGGAGATGCCGGAAACGGCAAGAACATGGACAGCCGAAGACGGGCTGGAGCGGTTCCTCTCAGAAAGCGGGGCGTATGTAAAGTTGGTTTTGCGTTTTACAGACGATTTAGATACAGAAACGTATGCGGAATACCTCTATGATTTTCTAAACAGCATAGACCAGTTAGAATGTAATTTGCTCTTGCAGGCAAAAGCAAATAAAATTTATATCTTCCATGAGGAACTCAATATTCTGGATGGCTTTGACACCAGCACTTATACTGTGGAAGATTTGAGACAAGAAATGGAAGAGTTTTTAAGTATGGGCGCACCTCAATAAATTTGTAAGAGCAGAATACGGCTTTCCCATTCTGGGCGAATGAGCCAAAAGCGCAGGCGAGGTGGTATATAACACGGAACTGCTTTCATTCACTCTGGACAATATAACTTTTTGTGGTACAAGCCTTAGCGACTTCCACCTCAAAGACGAAACGCAATATGTGGAAGCATGCAAAAAATTTTCTCTGCTGAAATGGGGAGGTCGTAATTCAAAATTTACTTCGCCAATTTGGCGTCAATATATTTGATTACGAATGGAAAAATACTCATAAATCTGCGAATGTTCGTGATCCATTATATGACCAGGAATATAAATTTCCTATCTATACAGTTATCATTAACGGGCAGGAGCAGGAATTTGTCGCTGGAGAGTTCAGTAACTGTGTTTGGGGGTTTTATCTTCTAAAATATTAAGTTTTTGCAAGTTTAGTTTAACAGAAAGTTGAATGAAGAGAAAATTGAATCGGGGGTGTTATCATGGAGGAATTGTTGGTCTATGCAATTTTGCTTTATGAAGAATTGGTAACGGAAGATGAGTATAATAAACGGCGCGATGAGTTATTTCTCAGTACTCCCGAGGATGATGATCTGCTCTATTTAGAATGGGAAACAGATATTCAAAAAGTAATTATTTATATAAGAACACGTATAGACTACAATAATCTTGACCTTAAACGATTTGGAAGAATTCTAATGAGTAAATTAAAGGCGGTGTATGTAAAATGTTCGGATATAAAGCATTTTGCAGGTCATAGTCATAGTTTATGGGAGAGTCTTCCGGGGAATATCCAAAATATAGAACCATTTTGGGCTTTGAACTATGCTGATGATCCTTTATCGTGGGGAGATGAAGAACAGACCAGAAACATTTATGAACATATGCTGAATTATTATGAGAATTAAGCTAATATATCAATTCTGTTTTATTGAGAATTGAGGGGAATAAGCTCCTAAAAAATGAGGGGAGGTAAGCACTATGACAGATCAAGCGTTTGGTGAATTAAGATATGAAGGTGATATGGCTGGTGGAGAAAGCAGACACTGGAGTTCGGTGGAAATCTACATATTGTAGATATATTGATACATGATGATGGGGCGCCAGCCCGGATTACGAATACCGGCGGCGATTGCGGGAGTGCGAAGCACGGAGCAATCGGCTTTCATGCATGGTGATGCCTGCGTGAGCAGGCATGTCCGTTTACTATGAATATCAGACGAACTTCCGAAACATGATGATAAATATGAGATGCATCGTCTGTTAAGCGCGACATTGTCAATGGAGCTTTCTGTTGATGGGAAATTAGGGATTCTGGAAACGGAGTATGGCATCCTGTTAGATGATAAAATGAGAGAGGAAGTGGTCACAATGTGCAATTTATCGCAGGGAATCAGGGAAAAAGGCAGGGCAGAAGGCAGGGCAGAGGGAGAAGTCAGATTTATTTTGAATATGTACCATAAGGGTTACTCGTTAGAGCAGATAGCAGACGTGGCTGGGAAAAGCATGGAGGAAGTAGATGCCATCATAAAAGGCAGAGAGCCGGTACTGGCATAAATATGAATGCAGAGGAGCGGACATTGTTTTCATATCAGAAAACAGTCCGCTGTTTTTTCTGTCATGGCGGTCGGTCAAAAAGGTTTAAAACATTTAGTGGGATTTTGAAAAGGGGAATTGAATTGAAAAACAGAAAATGCAATCTATATATTACGGGTGGTATTGCAATTATTGGAATCATCGGCCTTGTTATCCTGCAGCTCCGATGCTACGAATTGGCAGGCATATACGGAGGGACGAGGTTTTTTGTCTGATCTCAGGCAGCTTGGAATAGCCATAATGGGCGGCTTGTTGTTGAATCGACAAATGCAATGGTCTGGGAGGAAGTTCTGTCTAAGATATTGACGAAGAAGATTTGATTTATAGGAGTAAGAATATGAGATGGATTGACGGCAAAGAAATAAATATCAGACAATTTACAGGCGAAACTTTATGCGAAAAACTTGCAACTGATTTATGGGGGAATGATTATGACCAGTGGTTGAAATGTGCTGACTTTATTCAAACAGCCTCTTTCTTAATTGCATTTGATACTGAATTGACTATGGGAGGAATTTTCGCATTTCTTGAAAATTCTATCGGTCATTATGCGCCTGATATTATACGGGCATTTAGAATAATTGGCGACAAGAATGATGCGGATATACTTGAAAAAATATGTCAGATTGCGCCGCCCGATATAATGAGAGGAGAATTTTTAAGCGGGACTCAACAAGAGTATGATATTACCACATTTAATGATAATCACGAACTGAACGGGGAGGCTGAGGCAAGAATTGAAGAGCTTAATAAGCAGTTGTATCTACATAGTGGAACTGATATATGGTCATTACTTTTCACATATTTAAATGAACAGATAGAAAATCTGTAACTTCCGATTGTAGAACCGGAAAAATCGAAATTTATGCGAGGTGATATATTTTGGATAATAACAGACTTATGAAAGCTGCTATGCAATATCAAAATAAAACTCCGGAAGAGATTGTTCGTCAATACAAAAAGAAACTTCGGGCCAGGCAGGGGCTTCTCATCCTGATCTTTCTGCTGTATGCTATTGTGGGCATCAGGGGAATCTGGTGGGGCGATGACGGCATTGCAGATGTCCTGCTTAAACTGTTGATCCTTTTTGTGATCACTTATCCAATCAGCATTTGGATCTCCCGGGATTTTATGCTCTTGAATCTGATCCTGAGCCAGGACTGCGATCCGGTAACCTATGTTCAGGTAATGCGCTTGCTGGAAAAGGTATATAAAAGAAAGTGGAGTATCCGGGCTATTCAAATCAACGAGGCGGCTGGCCTTATGTGGTCCGGACAGTTTACCGATGCACTGGCTTTGGCTGAATCTCTATGTAATGACAAAGTAAGCGCTAATTATCAACTTGTCCTTTTGAACACCCGTTTTAACTGTTATAAAAAGATGAAAGATCTGGAAAGAGCAATGCAGGTGAGGCAGGAAGCGGATGCTTTTGTCGCCTCATCCACAAAAGCATCCGTACAGAAAACGGGGCAGGGATTATTGAAGGCTATGGATGCCAGCCTGGCTCTGTGGCGGGGAGATTATGAGACATTCCGCCGCATGGAGGAAGCCCGGAGTGCCGGATATACAGCCAAGCTTCAAAAAGTGGTTTCTGCCGTATGCCTTGCGGATGTGGATATTGCCTGCAATGAGTTAAAGAACGCCAGAACACATCTGGAGTATGCGATCCAGGAGGGTGGGACTTTGTATGTGGTGGAAGACGCCCGGCGTATGCTGGCGGAACTGGCTCAAAAGGAGTGGATGGAAGGAAGTGACTATGGGGAAGGAACAGTTAAAATCTAAAATAGAAGAACAGCGGGCCGTTTATCAGGCTCTGAAAGCAGGAAATGATGGCACAGTCCGTTATAAGGAATTTCAAAACGGGGAATGGGGTACGGATGACGAAAATTATACGAACCGTCTGCGGCTGGCGTATTATCTTCTGTGCTGCCATATTGAGGATGAAGAGGCAGTTTCTTTCCTCTTTGGGGAGGAACTGAAAGAAAGGGAGCGAAATTCATTTCAGGGGATAGGGAGTACGCTTAAGATACTGACTCATCTGATCAGAAAATACAATGGGGATGGAAAGTACGCCGGTTTATTGGAGCGGGCAAAGAATGCGAACTTTGACTGCGCCTGCGGCTATGACCCGGATGGACAGATCCGGACACTCCGGCTGTTCAAGGATATCCTGGAAGCCTGTTTTGAGGTCACAGCAGATCATACAGAGGCAGCAGCCGGCCTGTGGAACTGGGCAAAGGCGGGAGAGGTATATGCCTTTTATGTGGAAATGCTGGGGAAATACGGCGCCTGCCAGATCCTTGCCGTGGATGGCAAAAGCATTTGCTATGTGCTGCTTGATTATCTGGAAGATGAGCTGCCCGGAAAAGATATCCTGGAGGGGCTACAACCGTATCACCGGGAATCCTTTCGGTATCACCATCAGATGATAAAAACAGGGATTGAAAATACTCCTGTTCCCAGGGATTACCGGTACATAGGCCAGTG
>ERZ808051.314-NODE-314-length-59088-cov-10.138805_pt1 | contig 59088 bp, 48 predicted proteins | sample MGYA00380199_ERZ808051 | MGnify/ENA primary metagenome ERZ808051 (study PRJEB31490, sample SAMN06133391) | mouse gut metagenome | isolation source: J11 | host: mice | place: China: Chengdu | collected 2015-05 ... | reverse complement strand
AAGAACTCCGGCGCGACGGCTGATTTTACGATCACGAGCAATGATGCCGGCGGTAAGGATATTCTCGGCAAGCTGGGTCTGGTAGCAGCTTATGATAAGAACAGCAACGAGTATAAAGAGTATCAGCTGTGGGCCGGTTACGGAGATCCGGCCAATGAAGATGCCTTCAAAAAAGCAAAGGAAGCGGAGATTGCCAAGCTGATCGCCGCGAAGAAGGCGAGCACGGATTCTCTTTTGAAAGCCAACGAGGAATACCAGAAGCGTCTGGATGCGCTGTTCAAAGACAATGATGAGAACAGCAAATATCAGATCGATTATGATGAGAATGATAAGAAGAAGGTCAACGATCAGGCTAATGCTTTATATGAAGAGCTGTATGGGAAGCCCAAGCTGGATGCTGACGGGAAGCCTGAGCTGGATGCTGATGGCAATCCGGTCATGGAGAAGTACGGACTCGACAAGACACTGGAGGATGCCAAGAAGACGCTGAAAGATGCTCAGGATAAGCTGGCGGAATTGAAAAAGAATAATACTGCCACAGAGGCTGACATTGAACTGGCAGAGAAAGCAGTGACGGAGGCCAGCGAGAAAGTAACCGATGCCCAGAAAGCTTTCAATGAGAAGAACGCTCACTACAGTTATGTCAAGGGCGTTGCCAATATCCAGAATGCGATAGAGGCCAACAAGGAGACGATCGCCGATAACAGATCCTATTATGAAGTCGATCCGTCAACCGGTGAGCCGGTTCTGGGTGACGATAAGAATCTGAAGGCGACCCAGAAGGCCAAGGATGAGATAGCAGGTTACTTCAAGGATAAAATAGAGATGGCAGAGAAGTATCTGGAGGATGCGGCGAATTATGAAACTCTTTCCGATGCTGAGAAGGAAGCGCTGGGGCTGGCTACCAAGATTGACGGCCGTGATGCTACGATCAATCTGAATGGCGTAGAATACACAAGCAGCAAGAACACCTTCGAGATCAACGGCATGACCATCACGGTACAGCAGGAGATTTCGGAAGAGATCACGCTGACTACCGCAGAGGATACCGACGAGATCTTCAATATGATCAAGAACTTCTTCACCGAGTACAATAAGCTGATCAATGAGATGGACGGCCTGTACAATGCGGATTCTTCAAAGGGCTATGAGCCGCTTCTGTCCGAGGAGAAGCAGGGGCTGGCGGATTCCGAGATCGAGGAGTGGGAGAAGAAGATCAAGGATTCCCTGCTGCGAAGGGATTCCACGTTGCGTAACGTGACGGATGCCATGAAGAATGCGTTAATGCAGGGCGCTACCGTGAACGGCAAGACGATGTATCTGTCCGATTTCGGCATCAACACACTGGGTTATTTCAATGCGGCCGATAACGAGAAAGGCGCTTATCATATTGACGGTGACAAAGACGATCCGGCTGTGGCGAACAATGATGATAAGCTGCGCGCCATGATCGCATCCGATCCGGCGACCGTACAGAAATTCTTTGCAGGACTGTCCAAGAATCTTTATGATACACTGACGGATAAGATGAAGGCCGTCAAGGATACCAGCAGCGCCTTTACCGTCTATAATGATAAGACGATGGAGAAGGAATATAAAGATTATACCGACAGGATCAAGAAGGAAGAGACCAAGCTGAATGCCCTGATCGATAACTGGTATAAGAAGTTCTCGGCGATGGAGACGGCCATGGCGAAGCTGCAGTCCAAGAACAATGCCGTATCCGGTATGCTCGGCGGCTGATAAGCTGATGACGGAGCGGGAAACCGCTGTCTGTCCAGACTGACAGACATAACATATAGTAAACGGAATTTCTAATGTCGTTTACTATAAGAAAAGGTATATGAGGACGGCGCATTGATGTGCTGTCAGGTACACCGTATCGAAAGCGCCTGTGCAGGGACTTTTCCGATACGGTGTATTGATTTAAAATATTGACAGGCCGCGCAGTCAACTGTATTATTAAACTATAGACCTTTAAAGTGCAGGAGGAAGAATCATATGCCAGTACAGAATCCCTATGAACAGTATCAGAGAAATAAAGTATTGACAGCCACACCGGCGGAAGTGACTTTGATGCTATACGAGGGCGCGATCAAGTTTTGTAATATTGCCATCATGGCGATCGAAAATAACGAGATGGAGAAGGCACACAACAATATCATGAAGACACAGCGTATCATCGAAGAGTTTCGCAACACGCTGGATCGTCAGTATGAGGTGGCGGAAGATTTTGACAGAATCTATGTCTATGTGCTCCGTCGTCTGTTCGAGGCCAATGTCAGGAAGGACAAGGAGATATTGGAAGAGGTGAACGGACATCTCAGAAGCCTCCGGGATACCTGGAAGGAAGTTATGAAGAAGTGCAATAAGGCGTAACAGACAGTTGGCTGTTACAGCAGGATATAAAGGGGTATGTTTATGAGCCAGAGCGGTGCACAGATATTATTACAGAGTCTGGAGAAGAAGACGAAGCTGCTTGACGATATGATCCGGCAGAACGGCGTGCAGGAAGAACTTCTGAAAGAAGAAGATCTGGATATGGATGCCTTTGACGAGGCGATCAACCAGCAGGGCTTCTACATAGAAGAACTGGACAAACTGGATCAGGGTTTCGAAACTGTCTATGACAGGGTGCGGGAGGAACTGCTCCGGGACAAGGCGCGCTACCGCATGGAGATCATACGCATGAAAGAGCTGATTCAGCAGATCACAGACAAGATCGTGACGCTGAATGCAGGCAATATGCGCAATAAGATGCTGGCGGAGAACCAGTTCAGCAGGAAGCGGGCCGCCATCGGCGCCGGCGCTTCCCGGAACAAAGCGGCCAGGAACTATTATAACAATATGAACCGCCTCAATTATGTGAGCCCGCAGTTTTACGATAATAAGAAATAAAGTTGTTTATGCACCTTGCATCTCTGGGTAGATGGAAGGTGCTTTTATCAATCGCGACAGGAATTTGATCATGGAAGCATATACAGGATTTGCACAGGTATACGACACGTTTATGGATGACACGCCCTATGAGGAGTGGAGCCACTTTCTGCTGGCACTGCTGCAAAAGCACCGGGAAGGCAGGCGGGACCCTGTGTTGTGTGGCACCATCCCGGCAGACGGCAAAGGCACGGGCAACAATTATGCCATAGAAACTGACGATAATGTCATAAAAGAAAATCTGCATCAGGAGCAGAATACCATTCTGGATCTGGGCTGTGGTACGGGTACGCTGACGCAGCTTCTGGCCGCACAGGGCTATGATATGATCGGGATAGATAACGCGCAGGAGATGCTGCAGATCGCCATAGAGAAAAGAGACAGCGCAGGGCTGGATATCCTCTATCTGCTGCAGGACATGCGGACATTTGAACTGTACGGTACAGTCGGCGCCGTGATCATTGTCTGCGATTCGGTCAACTATCTGCTGGAAGAGGAGGAGATTGTGCAGACCTTCCGACTGGTCAATAATTACCTTTTTCCGCAGGGGCTCTTTATCTTCGATTTCAATACGGTATATAAATATGCGCAGGTCATAGGGGATGCCACGATCGCGGAGAATCGGGAAGAATGCAGCTTTATCTGGGATAATTACTATCACGAAGAGGAACAGATCAATGAATATGATCTGACCGTGTTTGTAAAAGAGCCTGCAGACATGGAGCAGGCGGATTATGCGTTATACCGGAGATTTCAGGAGACCCATTACCAGCGGGGCTATGAGCTGGAGCAGATGAAGGACTGTCTGCGCAGGGCCGGTATGGTGTTTGTGGAGGCGGTCGATGCGGACACCCATGAGGCGGTAAACGACGTGAGCGAACGGATTTATGTGGTGGCGCGCAAAGGCGCATGACATTTTTTGTATAATTTGGATATCCCTGTAGGATACTATGGTTATGAACAAAGCAGACAGGAGGGGCAGCAGAATGGCGGACTACATAGTGAGGGCAACGGCGGCGAATGCACAGATACGGGCTTTCGCGATCACATCAAAGGATACGGTGGAACATGCCAGGAGCGCCCATGACTTAAGCCCGGTGGTGACGGCGGCGCTGGGACGGCTGATGACGGGCGCCGTGATGATGGGCAGTATGTTGAAAGGAGAGAAGGATCTGCTGACGCTGCAGATAAACGGACGCGGGCCGGTACGCAGTCTGGTGGTGACGGCGGATGCGGGCGGGCACGTGAAGGGATATGCGGGCAGCCCGCAGGCGATGATGCCGCCAAACAGCGCCGGCAAGCTGGATGTAGGCGGCGTGATCGGCAAGGGTACGCTGACGGTCATCAAAGATATGGGCCTGAAGGAACCTTACTCTTCCACCGTGGCGCTGCAGACCGGGGAGATTGGCGACGATCTGACTTATTATTTTGCGGCGTCGGAACAGGTGCCCTCGGTGGTCGCGCTGGGGGTTTTGATGGACAGGAATAATACGGTGAAGCAGGCGGGCGGCTTTATCCTGCAGCTGATGCCTTTTACGGAAGAGGCGGTGATCGGTGCGCTGGAGAAAAAGCTGGCGTCGCTTGCACTTGTCACCACCCTGCTGGAGGAGGGCAAAAGCCCGGAGCAGATTCTGGAGGAGGTGCTGGGCGATCTGGGCGTGGAATTTACAGACCGCATTCCGGTGTCGTTCTACTGTAACTGCAGTAAGGAGCGGGTGGAGAAGGTGCTGACCAGCCTGAGCAGAGAGGAGCTTAAGGATCTGATCGACGAGGGCAAAGATGTGGAACTGAACTGTCACTTCTGCAACACAGATTATACGTTCCGTGTGGAAGAACTGAGGAAGCTATACCGGTAAAGAAAGGCACAGAGACAAAGAGAGGCGGGACAATTCATGAAACATGGATTTATCAAGGCGGCGGCGATGACCCCGAAGATCCGGGTGGCGGATCCGGCGTACAATGCGGGCGAGATCTGTAAAGGACTGAAAGAGGCATATGCAAAAGGGGCGAAGATCATTGTCTTTCCTGAGCTGTGCATTACAGGCTATACATGCGGCGACCTTTTTTTGCAGGAGCTGCTGCTTGTGCAGGCGCGGGAAGCGCTGGACGTGGTGGCGGATGCCACGGAAGGCAGTGATGCGCTTGTGTTCGTGGGACTGCCGTTGGAGATGGGCCACAAGCTCTACAATGTGGCGGCGGTGCTGCAGAATGGAGAAGTGCTGGCCTTTATCCCGAAGCGTTATATCCCTTCCTATGCGGAGTTCTATGAGGCAAGACATTTCATGCCGGGCAACGAAGAACCGGAGATTTATCTTTTTCATGGAAAAGAGGTGCCTGTGGGGACCAACATCCTGTTCGCGGTGGATGCGGTGCGCGGCCTGACGGTGGGCTGCGAGCTGTGCGAGGATCTGTGGGCGCCCTTATCGCCGGGCACGAGACATGCGCTGGCGGGGGCCACGGTACTGGTGAACCTGTCGGCCTCCAACGAGACCGTGGGCAAGGATGTGTACCGGGAAATGCTGGTGAAGTCTTCCAGCGCGAAGCTGATCGCGGGCTATGTCTATGCCTCGGCGGGGGAAGGCGAGTCCACCCAGGATCTGGTCTTCGGCGGCCATAACATGATCGCGGAGAACGGGACGATGCTGGCGCAGGCGAAACGCTTTGCGCCGGAGAATCTCTATGCGGATCTGGATCTTCACAGGCTGCAGCATGAGCGGCGGCGGATGATGAGCTACCGGCCGGAGCGCAGCGGGGTTTATCTTGTGATACCTGTTTCCATGGAGGAAGAGGAGACGGCGCTGGAGCGCAGCTTCGGGGCCAGGCCTTTCGTGCCGGCGGACGAGAAGGAGCGCGCGCGGCGGTGTGAAGAGATTTTGTCCATTCAGGCCTGCGGCCTTAAGAAACGATATGAGCATACAGGCTGTCAGTCGGCGGTGGTCGGGGTTTCTGGCGGGCTGGATTCTGCGCTGGCGCTTCTGGTGACGGTGCGTGCCTTTGATATGCTGGGACTGGACAGACGGCAGATCACGGCCGTGACCATGCCGTGCTTCGGCACCACGGACAGAACCTATGATAATGCCTGCAAGATGGCGCGCACCCTGGGGGCGACGCTGCAGGAAGTGGATATCAAAGAAGCGGTGACGGTGCATTTCCGGGATATCGGACAGAAGACAGAGGATCATGATGTGACCTATGAAAACGGACAGGCCAGAGAGCGCACCCAGGTCTTGATGGATATCGCCAACCGCACGGGCGGCCTGGTCATCGGGACCGGGGATATGTCGGAACTGGCTCTGGGATGGGCCACCTACAACGGCGACCACATGTCGATGTACGGTGTCAATGCCGGCGTGCCAAAGACGCTGGTGCGCCATCTGGTACAGTATTATGCGGACACCTGCGGCAGCGGGGAACTCAAGGATGTGCTTCTGGATGTACTTGACACGCCTGTCAGTCCGGAACTCCTGCCGCCCGTGGACGGCGTGATCTCCCAGAAGACGGAAGATCTGGTGGGTCCTTATGAGCTGCATGACTTTTTCCTGTATTACATGCTGCGCTGCGGTTTTGAGCCGTCAAAGATCTACCGGATCGCCTGCCGGTCTTTTCAGGATATGTATGACAAGAGTGTCATTTTGAAGTGGCTCAAAACCTTTTATAAGAGATTTTTTGCACAGCAGTTTAAACGTTCCTGCCTGCCGGACGGCCCCAAAGTCGGCAGCGTGGCAGTATCCCCCAGAGGGGACCTGCGGATGCCCTCCGACGCCTGCGCCGACATCTGGCTGAGACAGGTTGAGGAATTGTAATTGTAAAAGAGCAGTTTACGGTGTGATGACACCTGTGTCAGTATCCCCCTCGTTTTCCAACGCCTTGTTTAAGGAAGTGCTGATGGCATCCAGCAGGATCATGGAGGTGTATTTGCTGTCATCCGGGTAGCTGATATTCTCCAGACTCTGATTGGTTATGATCTGGTTGGCAAGATCCTCGAAAGAAGGCTGGATCAGAGGATACATGGTCGCCACGGCTTCGTCCAGATTGATGAGCCTTATGGAGTTGATATTTTTCTCATCCACAGTCACCTCGATCTCCACCACGTTGTCATTCAGGATCAGGGAGGTCGTGTACACACCGGGCACATAGGAATTGGTCGTAGTCTGTGTGACGGTGGACATGGTCTCTTTTTTCTCCTCTCTGGGAAGGAACATGATGATCAGCAGGACGATAAAAAGGATACCGAGCACGGCAAAGATGCCGGTATATATCAATTCTTTTACGTGAAGCACGACGATTTTGGTTTTGGAACTCATACTATATCCCCATGGAAATTCTTTTTTATCAGTCTATGACAGGCAGGGGCGGTTTATGCGTGTGATCGCTGGTGGTTTTTTGACGGAAAGATAATGGACTTTGTGTTCATAGTGTGATAAGCTGAAATTAACTTGATGACCGGTCTTCATAATTGGGAGGTGAGACAATGCCGAATGGTGCAGAGATTATTGAAAGAGCCGTAAATGAATTTCAAAGAGTGCAGACGCATATGAAGAATGCGAAAAGAGAAAATGCTGTCGAGACGTATGCGGAATTAAAGAAGGATTATAAATCTTTAAAAGTAGTACTGAATTCCCTCGGCGTGAACCTTACGGACATCGACGAGATCAAAGAGTAGAAGGGAAGCCGAAGGCTGAACTGTTATACAGTGGATGAGATACAGTAAACGAAATTTCTAATGTCGTTTACTGTAAGTAGACGAAATAAGTGTGATATGGAGTTGACAACTGCATAGAATATTGGTATCGTTAACCGGGACAAGGGCGTTCTTACTGCAATATTGCGGGATAAGAGCGCCTTTTTGTATGGATGGAGATGTAATTGGGCAGTGGCTGTCCGGGCAGCCGGAGATCCGGGCGGCGGTTGAGCGGTAAAAAGAAAGGATGATGCATATGAGAAAGAATTATACAAGAGAGGATATCATACAGCTGGTAGAGGAGGAAGACGTGGAATTTATCCGGCTGCAGTTTACGGATATCTTCGGTAACTTAAAGAATATGGCCATCACGGCCAGCCAGCTGGAAAAGGCGCTAAACAACGAGTGCATGTTCGACGGGTCTGCCATTGAAGGATTTGCACGCATCGAAGAGTCCGACATGTATCTGTATCCGGATCTGGGCACCTGGGAGATTTTTCCGTGGCGGCCGCAGCAGGGCAAGGTGGCGCGGCTGATCTGCGATGTACACCGTCCAAACGGGCAGCCTTTCGAGGGAGATCCGCGCTGCATTTTGAAAAAAGCGGTGAAAAAGGCAAAGGAGCTGGGCTATACCTTCGAGGTCGGGCCGGAGTGTGAGTTTTTTCTTTTTAATACGGATGAAAATGCGATGCCGACGACGATCACCCATGAGCAGGCCGGCTATTTCGATCTGGGGCCTATGGATTTCGGAGAAAATGCAAGGCGGGATATGGTGCTGACACTGGAGGAAATGGGGTTCGAGATCGAGGCTTCCCACCATGAGGTGGCGCCGGCCCAGCACGAGATCGACTTCCGCTATGACGAGGCGCTGGCCACTGCCGATAACATCATGACCTTTAAGCTGGCGGTCAAGACGATCGCCCGCAGGCACGGACTGCATGCCACTTTTATGCCCAAGCCGAAATTCGGCGTAAACGGTTCCGGTATGCATATCAATATGTCGCTGTCCAGGGAGGGACGGAATATCTTCGCAGACGAAAAGGATGGGATGGGCTTAAGCCGGGAGGCCTATTATTTTATCGGCGGCATCATGAGGCACATGAAAGGGATGACGGCGATCACCAATCCGCTGGTCAATTCGTACAAAAGGCTGGTGCCCGGATATGAGGCGCCGGTCTATATCGCCTGGAGCGCCACCAACAGAAGCCCGTTGATCCGCATTCCGGCTTCCCGCGGCGAAGGCACCAGGATCGAGCTGCGCTGTCCGGACCCTTCGGCCAATCCTTATCTGGCGCTGGCAGTGTGCCTGCGGGCGGGGCTGGACGGTATCGAGAATCACATCCTGCCGCCGGACAGCGTGGACCGCAATATTTTCCGCATGACGGAGGAAGAAAAAAGAGCCGGCGGGATCGAGGAGATTCCCGGCACGCTGATCGAGGCCATCAGCCATATGGAGGCCGACGGATTTATCCGGGACGTGCTGGGCGACCATGTGTACCGCAAATATATCGCGGCCAAAAAGGAAGAGTGGCATCGCTACCGGATGCAGGTCACGGACTGGGAGATCAGTGAATACCTGAATAACGTGTAGATTTTTGGCGTTGGACGTTAGCGCACGAATCCTGCGGTATGATGAGAGTGGACGGTCGGAGGCGCCTGACGCTGTTACAGGAGCGAGAGGCCTGGCAGTGCCGACAGCATTATGGGAGAGGGAGGTGAGCAGGTGACGAACATTATTGTGGTTTTGCCGAAAATAGAGGATGCGCGGGGCATCCGCAGCGTATTGATGAAAAACGGCATTCCGGTATCTGCGGTCTGTTCTACGGGAGCACAGACGCTGAACCACCTCCGGGATTTAAATGACGGTATTGTCATATGCGGCTATAAGATGACGGATATGCTCTACATAGAACTTCACCAGTGCCTGCCGCCGGGATTCGACATGCTGTTGCTGGCATCCCGGACGGTGCTAAATGACTGTCTCGACAATGACATCATGTGTCTGGCCATGCCCCTTAAGGTACACGACCTGATCAATACCGTAGATATGATGTGTCAGGCCGCCGCCCGCAGACGCCGTCGGGCAAAGACGAAGCCGAAAGTGCGCAGGCCCGAGGAGGAGAAACAGATCAGGGAAGCCAAAGAAGTGCTGATGGCCAGAAATAACATGACAGAACAGGAAGCCTATCGATATCTCCAGAAATGCAGCATGGACAGCAGCACCAATATGGTGGAGACTGCGCAGATGGTACTGACGATGATGCGTTGAGCCCGGACGCCGGATATTTGGCGTTAACGGCATAGTTTGTGAACTTTTTTGTTGCGCGGCGGGGATATTCTGGTATGATAGAGGCATGAGGCATGAGGCATGAGTAATACACGGTTGGCAAAGTAAAGAGGGGTGCGGTGAAATATGAAGTTTAAGTTTACGAAAATGCAGGGCTGCGGCAATGACTATATTTATGTGAATGGGTTTACAGAGAAGATTCCGCAGGAGGAAAAAACGGAGCTGGTGCGGCATATCAGTGACAGGCATTTCGGGATCGGCGGTGACGGTGTGATTTTTATCAATCCTTCGGCGGAGGCGGATTTTGAGATGGAGATGTACAATGCCGACGGCAGCCGGGCCGAGATGTGCGGAAACGGTATTCGCTGCGTGGCTAAATATGTCTATGACAAGGGCCTTACGGATAAGACTGACATTAGTGTCATAAGCTATGGCCAGATCAAATATCTACAGTTTTTCTTAAAAGAAGGCCAGGTGGATACCGTCAGAGTCAACATGGGAGCGCCGGAGCTCAGGCCGGAGCGGATACCGGTGACGGTGGCCGAAGCTGGTATGACTTTGGAGCAGGAAAGGATCGTTAACGCACCGATCATTGTACAGGGTAAAGAGTACAAAATGACATGTGTGTCAATGGGAAATCCGCACGCCGTCATCTTTCTGGAGGATGTGACGAACCTTGAGATTGAGCAGATTGGCCCGTATTTCGAGAATCACGAGAGATTCCCGAAGCGGATCAATACGGAATTCGTTAAAGTGCTGGACAAAAAGACCGTGCAGATGCGCGTCTGGGAGCGGGGCACGGGAGAGACGCTGGCCTGCGGGACAGGGTGCTGCGCTACCGTGGTAGCCTGCATTTTAAATGGTTTGACGGATGAGAAGGTTACTGTTAAACTATTAGGTGGCGAAATTGAGATCGAATGGGACCGGGAGGCCAATCTGGTCTATATGACAGGGCCGGCAGTCACTGTATTTGAGGGAGAATACGATGTACCTGCGGTTCAGTGATTTTTTGCGGTGTGCCTGCCGACAGATATCAGAATTATGGAATTTCAGTAACAGGGAGGACATTTTATATGTTAAAAGTGAATGATAATTATTTAAAATTACCGGGCAGCTACCTTTTTTCAACGATCGGAAAGAAAGTGAATGCCTATACGGCTGCGAACCCGGACAAGAAGATCATCAGACTGGGCATCGGTGACGTGACACAGCCGCTTTCCCCGGCAGTGATAAGCGCCATGCACAGCGCAGTGGATGAGATGGCGGATGCGGCTACGTTCCGCGGCTATGCGCCAGAGCTTGGTTATGACTTTTTGAGAAATGCGATTGCGGATAACGACTATAAGGCCAGAGGCTGCCAGATTGAGGCGGACGAGATTTTTGTGTCGGACGGTGCAAAATGTGATTCCGGCAATATTCAGGAAATCTTTGCACTGGATAATAAGATCGCGGTCTGCGATCCAGTCTACCCTGTCTATGTGGATACCAATGTTATGGCGGGACGGACAGGCACCTATGACGCCGCCGCGGAAAGATGGAGCGATGTGATCTACATGCCCTGCACGGCGGACAATAACTTTGCCCCGCAGCTGCCAAAGGAAGTGCCGGATCTGATCTATCTGTGCTTCCCCAACAATCCTACCGGCTCCACGATCCACAAAGCACAGCTGCAGGAATGGGTCGATTATGCCAACAAGAACGGTTCCGTTATCATTTATGACGCGGCTTATGAAGCATATATCTCCGAGGAAGATGTGCCTCACACGATCTACGAGTGCGAGGGCGCCAGAACCTGCGCCATTGAGCTGCGGTCTTTTTCCAAAAATGCGGGCTTTACCGGCGTAAGACTGGGCTTTACCGTGATCCCGAAGGATCTGAAGGTGGGAGACGTAGCCCTCCATGCCCTGTGGGCAAGACGCCACGGCACCAAATATAACGGCGCTCCTTACATCATCCAGCGGGCAGGCGAAGCAGTATACAGCGAGGCCGGTAAGAAAGAGACGAAAGAACTGGTTGCCTACTATATGAAGAATGCAGCCTACATTCTGGACGGATTAAAGTCCGCTGGTTTTGATGTGTCCGGCGGTGTGAATGCACCCTATATCTGGCTGAAAGCGCCGAATAAGATGACGAGCTGGGAGTTCTTTGATTATCTGTTGGAGAACGCGAGTGTGGTCGGCACACCGGGGTCGGGATTCGGGCCGAGCGGCGAGACATATTTCCGCCTGACGGCTTTTGGCAGTTATGAGAATACTGTGGAAGCGGTGGACCGGATCAAGAGGCTTGGGGCCTAGTACAGAATTCACCGTTAATTACGCAATGCTGTACCAGAGGGAATTTCGAAATAACTGTACTATAATTAAAATGACTCGAAATTCTAAAATAACTATTAAAATGACGGAATACCATTGAAAGGTATTCCGTCATATGTTATGATCAGGATATCAAATTAAGCATATATATCGAGAGATATAAGATACGATCTGCGAGGATACCGCTCGTCATATAAGGGAAAGTACTTTCCCGTCTGATTAAAATCTTTTATTATCGGGATCATGGCCGATGATCATATGCTTATTTTCCAACTTATGAGGCTGCCGGATATGGCGGCAGGAAACAGAAAAGGGCAGGGGATCCGGCCGGATGGCAGTATGGTACAGGCGTGGTTATGGTATCTGCACAGTTACAGCGCGGTATGGCTGCAGGCAGCTCACAAGGGCGGAAGATCTGCGGGCAGGACCGACAGAAACGGTTTATCAGGTACCGTCTGCTCAGACAAGAGGTGCAAAAGGCCGCATCAGGAATCAATTTGAAGATGTATGTAAGTATGAGATGACGGACGGCCATATCCGCATCATGTACCTGATTGCTAACCAGACAAGGACAGACGGAAAGATGCTGCTCCGGAAAGCAGGTTACACAGGCGGAGCCTATAGAGAGCAGTACGAAGGGAAGACACAGGATATCTATCCGGTCATCGAGTTCGTACTTTACTGGGGAGATGCCAGATGGAGAAGCAGCAGGGAGCTTCATCAGCACCTTCGGAAAAAGAAGCCACAGGCGGATGTCCTGGCGGCAGCGTGGCAGTATATTGACAATCTGCACCTTCATGTATATGAGATGCGGCATCTGCCGGAAGAGGTACGGGAAATGTTTCAGAGCGATATGCGCATAGTGGTTGATTACCTTGCGGAAGGCATGGGGTATCGTTCTGACTGGAAGATCGTGCATAAGGCAGCATTGATCAGGATGATCAAAGTACTTTCCGGTGACGGTAACACAGAGGATGTGGAGGAGTGGTTGGAGAGGCAACAGATCAGAGAGGAGGACGAGATTACTGTGTGTGAATTGTTTGATCAGTATGAAAGGAAAGGGCGCGAAGAGGGCGAAGCCAGACGACTGGTAACAGATATTGAGAACGCCATGCGGTTTTTCCAGGTTACGCTGGAGAAGGCGTGCGAGGGACTGGACACAACTGTGGGAAGGTATGAGGAGGCGAAGAAACTGATTTAAGGATGGAGAGTTTCTGGCGGTGGATGCCTGAGGTGTGGAATTCTAAAATAACTGTAAACTGACGGAATACCATTGAAAGGTATTCCGCCATGTGTTATGATCTTCATATCGAATTAAGCATATATGAGATACAATCTGTGAGAATAACGCTCATCCTGTTGGGGAAGGTAGTTTCCTGTCTGATTAAGTCTTTCATTATCGGGATCATGGCCGATGATCATATGCTTATTTTCCAAATTTACAAGGCCGCCGGGTATGGCGGTAAGAAGCAGAAAACAGCAGAAGATCCGGTCGGATAATATTTGTGCAGCTGCAGTATTTACACGGTTGCGATATTTGCGATATTGAATTACAGGCAGATTGTTTAAGCAGCATGTCCGGCCTCCTGCGGACAGGAGGAAGAATCATGGAAGTGACAAAAGAGAAGCAGGATATCGTGGAGAAGGAATTTATCGGCTTTCCGGATATCACGGCGGATACGATCAACGTACTGTTGTACAAAGGCAGACGGCTCATAAAAGCAGAGGACCTATGGGCAGGCCCGACAGAAACGGTTTATCAGACACCGCCTGTCGGGACAAGAAAGGCAAAAGACCGCATCAGGAATCAGTTCGAAGATGTATGTAAGTATGAGATGACGGACGGCCATATCCGCATCATGTATCTGATTGCCAACCAGACAAGGACAGACGGAAAGATGCTGCTCCGGAAAGCCAGTTACACAGGCGGAGCTTATCGGGAACAGTACGAAGGGAAGACACAGGATATTTATCCGGTCATCGAATTTGTACTTTATTGGGGAGTTTCCAGATGGAGAAGCAGCCGGGACCTTCACCGGTTCTTCCGGAGAAAGAAGACACAGACAGATGTGCCGGCAGAAGCGTGGCGATATATTGACAGCCTGCAGCTTCACGTATATGAGATGCGGTATCTGCCGAAAGAGGTACGGGAACTGTTTCAGAGCGATATGCGCATAGTCGTTGATTATCTTGCAGAAGGCCGGAGTTATCGTTCTGACAGGAAAATCGTGCATAAAGCGGCGCTGATCAGGATGATCAGGGTGCTTTCCGGAGACAGTGATATAGAGGATGTAGAAGAGTGGCTGGAGAAACAGCAGATTAGAGAGGAGGATGAGATTACAGTGTGTGAATTGTTTGATCAGTATGAAAGAAAAGGCCGCGAAGAGGGGGAAATAGTCGGACGAAGGGAAGGTAGAAAAGAAGGCGAAGCCGCAGGACGAAGGGAAGGCAGAAAAGAAGGCGAAGCCAGACGACTGGTAACAGATATTGAGAACGCCATGCAGTTTTTTCAGGTTACGCTGGAGAAGGCGTGCGAAGGACTGGGTACGACTGTTGGGAGATACGAGGAGGCGAAGAAACTGCTTTAAATTATGAAGACTGTTTGACAATGTTTTTTTGTTAGCATTATTTTTAAACTAAATTGGATATATAGACAGTTTGGTTAAAACGGAATATATTTCTGACGGTATAAATTTTTAAAATAACCCCTAAATTAAATCAAGGATCGCCCGATATATTATACAAGTAAAGCATATTTACTTATTTTGGTTGTGATGAATCCGCAGGCAGCGTACGAGCCGAAAGATTCATTGCAGCAAAGCAAATAAGTGGCAGGGAAGCCACATAAAATTCAAGGAGGAATATACTATGGTAGTACAGCACAACATTACAGCAATGAACTCTAACAGAATGCTCGGTCTTACAACGAAGGCACAGGCTAAGTCCACCGAGAAGTTATCATCCGGTTACAAGATCAACCGTGCAGCAGATGATGCAGCAGGATTATCCATTTCCGAGAAGATGAGAAGACAGATTCGTGGACTTACACAGGCATCTGCAAATGCTCAGGACGGTATCTCCTGCGTGCAGACAGCAGAAGGTGCATTGAACGAAGTACAGGATATGCTGCAGAGAATGAACGAGCTGGCTGTAAAGGGTGAGAACGGCACATTGACATCTGCAGACCGCAGCTACATTCAGGCTGAAGTTAAGCAGCTGATGAGCGAGATTGACCGTGTACAGAGCACGACTACATTCAATGAGCAGAGTCTGTTGGATGGTTCTTTCTCTAACAAGGGACTTCAGGTTGGTGCGGAGTCTGGTCAGCATATCGGCATCACGATCAAGAATATGAATACCAATGAGTTGATTGCGAATGCAGTTGCGAAAGGAACGACATTCGGAGTATCTAATACTGAGTCAAAAGATACCAACAGCACAGACTCGTTGAACTATGCTGATGCAAATATTGTCGATGGAAAGAAGACACTTGCTTCCAATTTGTTGTCAAAGTTCTATGAATTTGATGCTACTGGTGTTGTTGATACGGAAGTTGCAGATAAGCTTAATACGGTAGATAACCAGAAGAATGAGGTAAAGAGTAAGTTGACAGATGCACCTACAGCAGCAGATTTCGCAGCGCTGAATGCATTTGCCAAGAGCGCGATCAAGGATGTATCCCAGCAGCGTTCCGACCTTGGTGCGATCCAGAACAGACTTGACCACACCATCAGCAACCTGGATAACATCGTGGAGAATACCACATCTGCAGAAGCAGCGATCCGTGATACAGACATCGCTACAGAGATGGTTAGATATGCTAACAACAACATCCTGCAGCAGGCTGGTACATCCATGCTGTCACAGGCTAATCAGTCTAACCAGTTGGCACTGTCCTTACTTGGTTAATATAGGCAGATTAAAATTATATGTGAAGTTACCGAATATGGGTTGGCATATGCCAACCCATATTTTTGAATTTACAGGATTAGATTTTCAGGTACATCTGAGATAATAGAGAGAAAGGAATACGATACTATGCAGGATATGGTAAGCGTTATCGTTCCAACTTATAACAGAGGAAATGTTATAGGCAGAGCGGTCAAAAGTATTTTAAGGCAGACCTGGCTACATTTTGAGATCATTATTGTTGACGATGGCTCAACGGATGGGACGAAAGCGATAGTTGATGAACTGGGAGACCCGAGAATCAGATATATTCTTCTGGAGCAGAACGCGGGTGTTGCCCATGCCAGAAATGTTGGGATTCAGGAGGCGAAGTATGAATATATTGCCTTTTTGGACAGCGATGATGAATGGCTGCCGAAGAAGCTGGAACTGCAGATGAAGAGAATGCTGCGCTGTGCTGATGAAATTGGAATGGTTTATTGCAGGATGAGTGGCCTGTTAAGAGATGGAAAGAACAGATTTACATGTCCGCCTAAAGAATATGTGAAGGATATTCTGGAAGGAGATCTGTTTCAGCCGTTGTTGATGCAGAACGTGATTGGGACACCGACGATGCTGGTACGCAAAGAATGTCTTGTACGGACAGGAGGATTTAAAGAGGCGCTTCATTGTGTAGAGGATTGGGAATTGATCCTGCGGATTGCCAAAGAATGGAAAATAGCATTTGTAGATAAAGTACTGGTGGAGGTACATAAGTCGGAAGGAAGTGTATCCACGAATACGGCATGGTATCTGGTCGCGCGCTGCTATATGGTATCCCTCTATCGACAGAAATTGAATGAAATGGGTGTACTTGAGAAAGTAAAAGAGGAAATACTGGAGGTTGCCGAAAGGAACGGCCTGCGGACAGAGATTGAGGAGCTGCTGACCAGAGATATAGAGCTGTAACAAAGACTGCCGGATACCTGCCTTATGGTATGATATCCAGCAATTCCTGTGTGCGGCAGTTCCATGTGTGGAACTGTACAGCCTGTTGCCAGGCATTTGCTCGGATAGTCTCTGTTAACTGTGAATTGTTTAAAAGATCATGTACCATCTCGGGCAATGCTTCCAGTTGATCAAGGGAATAATATTTGATATTTGTGCAGTCTGTAAAAGATTCTCTCAAATATTCACTGTCATCGGTTAAGGAGATCGCCCCCTGTAGCATGGCTTCAAAGATTCTTTCGCTGGCACCGGCTTTAAACCAGGCCATGTGATTCAGGACGATTTTACTGTCTTCCATAAGGCGGATGCCTTCTGCGGGCGGAATCAGCCCTTTGTATTGAAAAGCGGGGTGGTGGAACAGTTCCAGCAGCTCCCAGCCGTTGCCGTATACAGTAATTCGTATACCGGCATGAAGAAGGACCTCGATGATCTTTTTGCGAAAAAGAGCAGTTGTGTTGACATCAATAAAACGATATTTTTGGATCAGCTGCTTTAGTGCCTCAGTAGAAAGAGACTGCCGGTTCCCGTTCAGACAGGCAGTTACGGCCTGTTCAAAATTCATGGAAGGATGGGAAATCAGCTCTATTTCCAGTTGCCTGGCGAAGTCGTCATATTCAATATCGGTGTGATATTTATAACTTCCGATAAAAAGCACGTCGATAGAGCGCTCGGCAAATGGCTTCAATGTGTCAAACGATTTGAGACATTCACCTGCTGTTGGAAGGAATACGGCCTTCTGCACGGTAGGATAGAAGCGGCGGATATATTCTGTGTGACAGCGGTCTGCGCAGACTGCTATGCCATAGGAAGGTGCGTTGTCCAGTGTGTCGAAATAGTACATCGGGTGATCGACAAGGATATTAAAACAGGGTACCTTCCAGAGATCCCAGAGGCTTTCTCCGGACTGCAGTCTCATTTGAAAACAGGAATTGTTGAATACAAACACGGCGTCCAACCCCTGCTTTTGCCATATAAACAGGGATTCCAGACTTTTCTCGAAATTCTGTCTGTCGAAGAGAAAGACTTTATGTCCTGATGACAGCAGGGATTTATGGTATTGTTCGGCGATGTAGTCCAAAATAGGAATACCGGAACCGGTAAATACTGCAAATCTTTGCGAAGAGACAGCCGTATGCAGATATTGTTCATATTCTGCGGCCATGTCGTACTGTCCCATTCGTTGAAGTGCAGTGATGATATTGGTTAAAGTCGTCTTGTTGTTTTCCTGCAAAGACAGTGCTTCTTCCAAAAATGACAATGATGTCAGATTTTCGCCGGCATTGCTGTAAATGACAGCCAGGTGATTCAGCATTTCGACAGGCGAGCCGAGAGCCTGTGGGAAGTTCTGCAGCAGGTAGACCAGCGCCTTATGAGAAACCCTGCAGTCGGTCAGATATTGCAGTTCTTCCTTTGAGACAGAACTGTCCTGTATATGTTCCAGAATGCTGAGTAACAGACGAACATGACGGACCAGAGTGGTCAGGTCGCAGGAAAAGGTGAGCAGAGACGGCAGGGAAGCTTCCTGCTCGATCCGGCAGATGTTGATGATATGTTCGATTGTTTTCAGCTCCTGATGGAAATCGGATAATTCCAGAGAAAGATCCGGTCGTCTGTCCAGAACCGCATTCAGATGGCGATAGGCGCCATCTATATCCTTTTGTTGGATATAGCGGCCAAGTGACTCTTTGAAAGCGATTGTTTCGGCTTTTTCCTGGCTGAGTCCGTAGGGAGACTCATAGAAAGAAAGGTGATTGTGTTTGATCCATACGAACAGAAGCTGTTCAGAGAGGAAGCCGAAGACACGTTTGTGATAGTCGTCGAGATTATCTGTTCTGATGCGGGATTCCAGAGCCTGAAACAGGGTAAAAAGCCATTGGCAGTAGGCACAGAATAATGCTTTGGGCGCAACAAACAGATTGCCTACATAGCAGCGGTTGCCGGCAATGATTTCCTGAAAGTCAGCGTCATATTCCGGGTACAGTTCCCGCAGGACGAGACCGGTCTGTTCCAGATTATGGATGTCGTGAGCCCGCTCGTAGACGGTCCTGTAGGAATGTTCTCCGGTCTGCGGTCTGGCAATGATCACGTCATATTTTGACAGCAGCTCCAGATAATCGGCCTGCGTCATAAGCTCTCCGGCATTGTTCAGGAAATACCTGCGATAATGACAAAGCCCTATATAGTCTGTATCCGCGTGGTTTTTCCAGATCCAATACAGACCGGTCAGCTCGCTGTAACGGGAGTTCTTTGCAGAGATATTATCCCCGGTATTGTCTTTTAAATATCCGTAATCCGGTTTGGCAGCGCATCCTACCTGCAGCGGTACATAGACCGGATCTTCCGGTGGTGTGAATGGCACATGTGTAATCGTATAAATTGAGATGGACATATCTTTCCTCGCTTATCGTATCAGGCTGTTTACTAATCTGGAGAAAGCAACGGCTCCATAGTAATTAAAATGTGAGACATCGTAATAATATAGTCTTTCTTTTGAAATCTCATGGTTTTTCAGATCCAGGAGAGTGAAAGGGTATTGTTTGTTTGCTTCGTTGAGAATTGTATAAAACATTTCTTTCCATTGAGCATACTGGGGATATAGGGCATTTCCCTTCTGCTGTGCGTGATAGTATCTCGGCAGCAGCAAAAAGTATAGTTTGATGTTTGGATTGATGCGGTATGCCAGTTCAAGAAAAGTATAGAAATGCTCTATATTTTCCTGTATGGTTTCATGATAAATTTTTTCTACAATGCTTGTATTGGCGTAATAATTTTCAATATCCTTTTCCTGTATGATGTTGGTCCTGAGGTATACGGTGCTGATAAAAGGAAACTCAAGATAATCATGTTGTGTATAAATATCCGGGAAAAGATCCTTCCAGGCAGAGTTGTACTGGGTAGGGATGGTTTCGGCCTGCTTTTCGGCATAAATATGTTTGATCAAATTTTCAAAGGAACAGTTGAATATTTTGTTGTGCTCAAAATTATGGGCATCCAGATAGCCTCCGAGAGAATAGTATAATCCTGCATTTCTGCTGAGAGAGGTATCGAAATTAAAATAAGTATAATCGTACAGATCGAAGATCAGGTACTGCAGGTTTTTGATCTTTTCAGGATATTGCGCACAGCATTCCTCAAGAGTTTTCAAATTAAAATAGAGATCCTGTGAAGTAAGGGCAAGATTGCAGAAAGAACCGTCAAAGCAGCGGGGCACCAGACCGACTTCCGCGTGGGAAATACCAAGTATCATACCGTCACAGGTTTGTTCAGGGTGGTTTTGCATGATTTTATCAACTTTCATGGCCGGCATATTAGAACGGTATGCCTGATAGAAATTGATGACAACAGCATTCTGGCTGCTGCCCTGTATCATGCGGATCAATTCACATATGTCATTGGAAACAGCAGGTTCTGCTATGGCAATGATGATGTGGCTGAAGCTGTTAAGAAGTTTGGCAGTCAGAAAATCAGGACCTCCGTTTTTATCCCACAAAATGGTTTGAGAGATTAAACTTTGATCCTTGATTGTCTGGTAAACAAAGTCGATATCATTTTTAAATCCGATCAATAGAATGTTCATATGAATTAATAGCTCCTGATTATTTTGTGTTTTACATTTTTGACTTCTCTTATTATACTATAGATAGTGGAAAAATACGATATAAAGATAAAACTAAAGCGAGGAAGATATCAGTGAAGATATTATATGTGTATGGTATGGCGCATACAAAGGATATACCGGTCACTTTGCGCAAATTAGGATATGAGGTGGAGGAATATTCCAGAGTACAGAATAATTCAATTTTGAATGATGAAGAGACGGATGCTATCGTTTCTTATGTCAAAGAACATCAGATCACGCATCTGATGTCGATACACCTGATCTACAATCTGGCGTTGGCAGCATTCAAGGCAGATATAAAATATGTATCTGTGATCTGGGATGCTCCTTATGTTAAAATATATTCACCTTTTGGCAAATTCGATAACTGCTGGTTCTCCGTATTTGACAGGCTGGACCATGACAGGTTTCAGAAAGCCGATATTCCCCATGTTCTCTATCAACCGCTTGCTGTAAACCGGGAAGACGTGCTGTTATGGAATAAAAAGTCGAAAAAGAAGCTGCGGGGTGGATATATCAATGATATATGCTTTGTCGGCAGTTTGTATGAAGATAATCTGTTTGACCAGCGGGTACAGCAAATTCCGCCGGTGATGCTGGATTATTTTAACAGTATATTTGAAGAAGCCGCCTTTCGCTGGGATGGCGTGAACCGGATCTATGGCAAGACAAGCAATGAGATCATTAGATATTTGGAGATGGTCAGCCCGGAGTTCCATATTGACAACAGATTTGATATAGAAAATTCCTATCTGTTTGACAGCCTGTATTTGATCAGAAAAATTGCCAATATTGAACGGATTGCCATTTTAAATACTCTGGCTGAGCAATATCATGTAGTATTGCATACGGCGAGTAAAGTGGATAAGGAGACACTGGGAAGGGTGGAGGTCAGGCTTCCTGTACGGCCGGGCCAGGATGCAGCAGTTGTCTATGCAGGCAGCAGGATCAATCTCAATGTTTCTCTGAAGGGAATTGAGGGAGGTACTGCCCAGAGAGTTATGGATATTATGGGAGCAGGGGGATTTGTCCTGACTAATTATTGTGAAGAGACGGCGGATATTTTTGAAGAGGATAAAGAAATCGTTATGTTTAAATCGCCGGAAGAATTGTTTGATAAAGTGGAATATTATCTGCGGCATGAGGAAGAACGGGAGCGTATTGCCAGAGCGGGGTATCATAAGGTAACTGCCTGCTATACATATGAGAAGAAGCTGCAGAAGCTGCTGGAATGGGTGGAAGGATGAATTTTATATGAAAAAAATCAGTGTAGTTGTACCTTGTTATAATGCGTCCGGTTATCTTGAAAAGTGCATAGAACATTTATTACAACAGACCATTGGCATCGAGAATATGGAAATTATCCTTGTCGATGACGCATCTACGGATCATGGGGCTACGCTTGAGATCATAATGAGGTACGAACAGAAATACCCGGATACCATTATCGCTGTTGCTCAGCAGGAAAATCTACGGCAGGGAGGAGCCAGGAATACAGGGATTTTTTATGCCGGCGGAGAATATCTGATTTTTTGTGATGCAGATGACTGGTTAATGATCCAGACTTTAGAACATGTATATGAGGCAGCTTGTACCTATGACGCTGATGTGGTCGAATTTCGGATTAAGAATATATCAGATCATTCAATTGAAATATATGAGATTGAAAAGGGGACAGAGAGTTTTCTGACAGAAATTAATACAGAGGCAGAGCGAAAGAGTTTTTTGATCCATACGGATGAAAAGTTGTCGCTGGGATCCCAGAAAAAGTTATTTCGATTGGCATTGTTGAAAGAGAATCATATTCAGTTTGTGGAGCATCGTATTTTTGAAGAACCTTCCTTTATGGTGCCTGTGCGCCTGTTTGAGAAGAAGCATTATTTTCTGGATGAATTTCTTTACATCTGCTATCGGTCGGTGGGAAGTACTGTGCAGAGCGATTGGGGAGAGCACAAGTGGGATAACCCGGAGGTATGGATGCATTTGCTGCGTGATCTGCAGGCAAGAGGAATATTCCAAAAATATTATGCGGAAATGGAGTACCTGTTCTGGAAATGGGGATTTGGCTTGAGTATTAAAATGTGTTTGCAGAAAGGTTATGTATTGACATCGGCAGAGTTGATTTTTTTACGCAATATGTTACAGAAGAATTTCCCGCATGTTGAGAGGAACCGATACGTTAAAGAATATGAGAACGCGTGGGATTCTCTGATGCTGACGCTTTTGAATTTGGAAATTACGGATGAAAGTACAGGGGTGATCAATCAGATTTTAAGGAAGTATATATGAGGGTGCTATATGGATGTGTCGCAGTTGAAAGAACAGGTTGACAGCCTGATAAAGATTGGAAATTATGAAGAGATACAGCCCGTACTGATGCAGAATAAGAAGATAACGGAGCGTGATAATGGACTTGCCACGGTCTGTTACTTATATTCGGTCTACGAGCAGGAGAAAGCGGCAGGGCAGGATACGATCTTTTCAAAAGTCTCTGATCTGGAAGAATTGCTGAGGCGTTATACTGCGTTAAAATTCTATTTGCGGAGAATTGATTTTGATGTGTTGGATGATCGATCAGAATTTTATCAGTTTTTGTCACAGAAGCGGATATCTTCTTACGAATTGCTGAGAGTTATGGATTTCAGCGTGGTGAATCGGGCAAAGGTGCTGCGGGCGATAGATGGTGAAATGATACAGGCGAAACCGTTTGAAGAGTCGGGTGAAGACAGTGGCTGTCCGGACGGAGAACAGGCGGTACAGGAGGTTTGTTTTATTATCTGTACGAATGACCAAATTTATGCGGAGGAATGTATCTATTATATCAATCATCTGATTGTGCCGGAGGGGATAACCATAGATATATTGACCGTAGAAGATGCGGCGTCCATGACTGCCGGATATAATGAAGCCATGCGGTATTCCGGAGCAAAGTACAAGGTATATCTGCATCAGGATACATTTTTGATCAATCCGTATTTTATACGGGACATTTTACAGATTTTTCAGTCGGACAGAAACATCGGTATGATCGGTGTGATCGGTGCTCCCAGGATACCGGCGCATGGTGTCATGTGGGATGCCAAACGGTATGGTATGATCTACGAGCAGCATATCTACGAGACGGTAATGTTATCCAATCCCTGTATCCATTCGCTGGAAGATGTAGAGGTTGTGGACGGACTGCTTATGATAACGCAGTATGATATCGACTGGCGTGAGGATGTATTTGACAAGTGGGATTTTTACGACTGTTCTCAGAGTATGGAATTTATGCAAAGCGGCTACCGGATTGTGGTGCCCAAAACGGAAATGCCCTGGTGCGTACATGATTGTGGCTTTTTGAATTTGGAAGCGTATGACAGGGAAAAAGATAAATTTGTAAGAGAATATTTAGCGGACAGAAGGGATTAAGGGATGGACAGCAATTTGTTAGTGAGTGTAATCATACCAACTTATAATAGAAAACATACTTTAAAACGTTGTGTGGACAGCGTGCTGGCACAGACTTACAGAAATTTTGAAATCATTATTGTTGATGACTGCTCTACCGATGGCACGATGGAATTTGTGGAAGAAACTTACGGCGATATCAGTGAGATTCCCATTGTTTATGTCAGAAATGACAGCAATATGGGGGCGGCAGCTTCCCGAAATACGGGAGTAGCTTATGCACAGGGGGAATACATTGCCTTCCATGACAGCGATGACGAATGGCTTCCCGAAAAGCTGGAAAAGCAGATGAGACATTTTGCAAGATGTAATCAGGAGGTTGGAGCAGTCTACAGTATGTTCTATATGAACGGAAAAGATTCCTGCTTATATCCGCCGGAAAATCTGGAGCTGGCGTGTAAGTCGGGTTATATTTTCTATACGCTTCTGTTAAATCCGCTGATCGGAATGATCACATTGCTGGTGAAAAAGAGTGTTTTCTTGGAAGTCGGTGGATTTAATGAGCAGCTGAATTCGCTGGAGGATTATGAGCTGACAATCCGCATTGCACAGAATTATGCGGTCATGCTGGATGAGAATGCGCTGGCGGTGGCATATGAATCAGAGAACAGTGTCGGCAAAAGAAACCGGGATAAGATCATTACTCAGTGCTATATCATGGATCAATACAGAGACATATTGGCCCTGTCGGGTTTGAAGAAGCAGAAGTTTGAGCTGGTCTATCAGGAGGCATGTGAGTATCAGTGTGAGGAGTTTTACTGTAAGTGTATCCTGCAGCTCTCCAAAGACAGGGATTATCTGTCTTATGTACAGGAGAAATGGGATAAATTGTATCCTTCCAGTCATCCGGAAAAGATTGAGACACCGGATATTTCGGGAGTTTCGGCCTGCATGGGATGTATGGCCTGTTATAATATATGTCCGGTGGATGCGATTTCACAGGGATATGATGAGGAGGGATTTCTCGTTCCGGTCATTGATCATGAGCGGTGTATTCGGTGTGGCCGCTGTGTAGAAGTCTGCCCGGTCTGTAATGAGACTGCAGGAACGACATTGCCGGCGGAATGTTATGCCGTCATGGGCAGCGATGAGATCCGCAGGGGCAGTTCTTCCGGGGGTGTATTCAGAGTGCTTGCAGACCGGATCCTGGAAGAGGGCGGGTATGTATGCGGTGCAGTCTGGGACGATGACTGGAACGTGGTGCATATTGTGTCAGACAAACCGGAAGACGTGACTCGAATGATGTCTTCCAAATATGTACAGAGTAATGTCAAAGAGGCATATAAGCAGATCAAGCATCTGTTGGATCAGGGGATAAAAGTGTTATTTACAGGATGTGCATGTCAGACGGCAGGACTTAAAAGGTATCTCGGACAGGAATATCCGAATTTGCTGTCGGCAGATGTTGTCTGTCACGGGGTGCCTTCACAGCAGGCATTTGATGTCAGGGTGAAGGATAAGACCAGGATCGCAGATGTTTCGTTTCGCAATAAGCAGGTGTTTGGATGGGGAAGTGGTCTATATGTAAAATATCAAGACGGCACGGAACACGTTGGAAACAGAAAGGATCCGTATATGTCCGGATTTCTGGATAACTGGATGCTGCGAAAGACGTGCTATGACTGTAAATTCAAAAATAAGAAATACAGTGACCTCAGTCTCGGGGATTTCTGGGGGATTAACAGACTGCACAAATTTGATGATGGTCTGGGTACTTCTTTTGTAACGTTGAATACGACAAAGGGTGCACATTTTTTCAAAGAAATTTTGCCGCAATTCAAGAAGATCGTCAGCTTGCAGACAGAAGCGGCAGAAGGGTTTAATCCCTGTATCAGCAAATCTGTAGCGGAATCCAGGTGCAGAGAGATGTTCTTTGCGGAGTGGAAGCAGGATCGTGAAAGAACCCTGGCGGACATGATGGTGGCCGTCAGGGAGAAAATTCACTTTGACATTGCACTTGTTTATTTGTGGGGAATAAATTATGGAAATGCAATGACCAACTACGCGCTGCATGCCTTTTTGGAGGCACAGGGAAAGAAGATAGTTGTGCTGGATAATTATTGTACGTTGACGCCGGTGAACCAGTTTAAGAAATTTGCAGAAGGTCATTATACATTAAGTTCGGAGTATTTCCCGAATCGTGAATATCAGATGCTGAATGCATGCTGTGACACTTTTGTTGTGGGATCGGACCAGACATGGAATCATATGTCCGCGGAGTATTATCATTACGGCAACTATTTTCTGCTGGATTTTGTGGCGGAAGATAAGAAAAAGGCAGCCTACGCCGCTTCCTTTGGAATGGCGTCGGCGGCAGTTCCGGCTGAAACGGGACAGAAACTGTATCAGAGATTTCAGGCGATTTCTGTGAGAGAAGAATTCGGAGTAGATATCTGCCGGGATCAGTATGGTGTGGCGGCGGAAGTGGTTCTGGATCCGGTATTTTTGCCGAATCCGGAAGTGTATGATGTGCTGCTTTCCGATACGCGGAAACAGGAGCAGGAACCATATATTGCGGTTTACTTTCTAAACCCGACAGAGGAAAAGAGGAACCTGTGTCTGGCGATTCAGCAGGCACTGGGCGGGATAAAAATCGTTAATATGATGGACGCCAATCTGCGGGGAATGGATTACTACTTCCGCATTTTGGAGTATGATAATATTAAGACAGAGCTTGAAGTGGAGGAATGGCTTTCCTACTTGCGGCATGCCAGCTTTGTCATAACAGATTCCTATCATGGTATGTGTTTTTCTATCATCTTTGAGAAGGAGTTTATCGCGGTAAGAAACAGACAGTCCGCAAGATTTAATGCATTTGCACGATATCCGGAGCTGAGTGACAGAATTATTGGAGAAGATGCGAGGTGCAGTGTGGAGATGATAGGAAAGAGAATTGACTACAGGGCGGTCAACCGGAGATTGTCGGAGGAGATAGAAAGGTCGAAAGCCTTTATTCAGAAAAATATTCTGTAAATGTGGTAGACGGCATACAGACAGCGATTAGGATGTGAAGCAGAAGATGAAACTAATATTATATTCCTGGAATGCAAACAACGAGCAGATCCTTATGGACAACTTAATAAAACCGGGCTTCGAAGTCGTTTGCTTCCGTAAGGAGTGCAGGCACTACACCCGGGACATGGAACTGGCGATGGAGATGATACCGTTTATCCATGCACAGGGTGCAGAGGCGGTCGTTTCGTTCAACTATTTTCCGATTGTCTCCATGATCTGCAATACCTGTCAGATTCCTTATTATGCGTGGGTGTATGACTGCCCGCATTTTACGCTGTATGCAAAGCAGATCGGGCTTCCCTGCAATCACATCGGTATTTTTGACCGGGAGATGGTGGGGCAGCTGGAAGGCTACGGGGTGAATACGGTTCATCACGTGCCGCTGGCGGTGGACACGGATTGTTTTGAGGCGGCCATCAGTCAGGCGACGCCACAGGAAAAGGAGAGATTCCGGTGTGATATTTCATTTGTGGGCTCGTTGTATACGGATGAACATAATTATTATGACAGGCTGTTTGGAGAGAAAGATGCCGCAATAACGTCCGGTATCAGCCGTCAGTGTTTTGCATATCATGAGGATTACCTGCGGCAGGCTGTTATGAATGGCAATATTGATCTGGGCAGGATACAGGTGCAGATGGAAAAGCAGGGTCTGATGCTGGGGGAGGATTATTATGCGAAAGCGGAAGACATTCTTTTGGCGGCAGTTCTCGAGAAAAAGGTGACGGTGGAGGAGCGGCGGATTCTGCTGACACAGATGGCAGGTCGGTTTGCGATAAGCGCGAACAATGACGGAGCGGGAAACAGATGCAGCAATTTCAGGTTATACACAGGTTCGGATACATCGGCTTTGCCGGAACTGGATTTCTGCAACTGTGGCACGGTTGACTATCACACGCAGATGCCGCTTGTCTTTGCCGGCAGCAGAATTAATCTCAACATTTCTCTTCGCTCCATTCACGCAGGGATTCCGCTGAGAGTTCTGGATATCATGGCCTGCGGCGGCTTCGTCCTGTCGAACTGGCAGCCTGAGATTGCGGAGTATTTTGAGGAAGGGGTAGAGATTGTTACGTTTGACAGCCTGGACGACTGCCTTGCCAAAACAGCGTATTATCTTTCGCATGAGGAGGAGCGCAGGCAGATTGCCGCTAACGGCAAAAGAAAGGTGCAGGAGAAATTTTCCTATCAAGTCGGACTTGACAGACTGTTTGGATAAAAAAGATGTAAGACAAGGTATCGGCACCGGGTCTTACATCTTTTTTATGTTGATTACTTTCCTTCCAACTCTTTTATCTTTTGAAGCGCCAGCGGGAACTCTCCACAGTTACGGTAATGCGTAAGCGCCGTGGGGATATCGCCCATCATTTCATTGATCAAACCGATATTATAAGTGGGAAGGAAGGAATTGGTGCCGTTTTCTCTGGCAACCGGACAGTGGATGGCTTTGACAAATTCCATCATCGCCTTGACATACTGTCCGTTGGCAAGATAGATGCGGCCCATCATGCACAGGAAATCCGCCGTGCCGGCAAAAGCATCATAGATTGCTTCCAGCTGCAGGGCATCCACTTCCCGGCCGGTATGCAGCAGGGCGTTAGCGTAGGCGATGATCATCATCTGCACCCATTCCTCGGCCGGATCTATATCATAGTTAAGGGCCGCTTTATAGTATTTATAAGAATTTTCGTAATCGTAGATCATATTGTAGGACTGGCCGATCTGAAAATAAAGATAGGGATTCTCCCTGTCTTTTTCCAGTTCCTGAAATAAAAGCGTGTTATTGCGCTCCACCTTGGGGCGCAGGGCTTCGATACTGCCAAGATACCCCACGTGGTCAACCGTTATCGGGGCGTTATAGCTTTCGTAGCGGGTGCCGATTCGTTTGTGGACTACCTGTTCATGGATCGGAGCATCGAAATGAAAGAAGCCGCGATGGAAAAAACGGCCGAGGCGATCCCTGTAAACAGTATCTGTCTGATTGGAAAAATAGTGGTTGTCGATGGCGATAAAACCGACAGCTTCCGGGTGCTGTTCGATCAAGGCAAAAAGCTGGTCGAGATCCAGCTGTGTAATGATTTCATCGCAGTCCAGTGACAGGATATAGTCATATGATGCCTGTGAGATCGAATAATTCCGTGCCGCGCTGAAATCATTCACCCACACAAAATCCAACACCTTATCCGCATACCTGGCTGCGATCTCTTTTGTCCGGTCTGTGGAGCCGGTGTCAACAACGATAATTTCCAGTGCCACCGATTCTGTTGCGTGGGAACGGATGGCGGCAAGACATTTTTCTATATATTTTTCTTCGTTTTTTGCGATCATGCAGACCGAAATCGGGTAAGGCATAGCGTCTCCTTTGGGTATAATAGTCTGTATCGGATTATGATAAATCAGCGTTACCGACCGGATGTCCTGCAGCAGGGGCAGGGCAACATGAACCGTAACGTAACCGTTTCAAGTTTAACATAGATATATTTTTTTGTCTTGTATTTTTACCAAAATAAAAGTATAGTATAAATATGCTAATCATATAATTACTAATTGAATAATTAGTAATTATATGATTAGCATTTGTACGGTTATGATATGTACGGTAAAAATCTCGAAGGAGGACGTTGTATGTTCGTTGGCAGAAAAAGAGAGCTGGATAAACTGAATACACTATACGCAGGCGACAGCTTTGAATTTGCTGTAGTCTATGGAAGACGGCGGGTGGGTAAGACGACGCTGATCAGAGAGTTTCTGAAGGACAAAGAAAGTGTCTACTATATGGCGGTTGAGGGAACGAAGAAGGAGAACCTGCGTGGATTATCGGCAGCTTTTTTGATGCAGGGGAAAAATAATGCGCCTGCGGCAGAGAGCTATGTGGAATTCAGGGATTATGAGGCGGCTTTAGCTTATATTGATCTGCTTGCGGGCGAAAACAGGCGTATAGTGATAGCGATTGACGAATATCCTTATCTGGCAGCTTCTTATCCGACGATTTCATCTCTGGTTCAGAAACATATAGATGAATGTTGGAAAGACAGTCGGTTGTTCCTGATCTTATGCGGTTCCTCCATGAGTTTTATGGAAGAGCAGGTTTTGGGATATAAGAGTCCGCTGTATGGGCGTCGGACCGCGCAGTTTAAGATTCGGCCGTTTACATTCTGGGAAGCAGGGGAAATGCTTAAGGATTACAGTGCACAGGATCGGGCGTTGCTGTATGGAGTGACTGGAGGAATTCCGGAATATCTGTCACGCATTGACGGCACAAAAGATGTGCACGAGAACATAATACGGCTCTTTTTCGATGAAAGCGGCAGGCTGTTTGAGGAGCCGATTAATCTGATGAAGCAGGAGTTGAGAGAACCAATGACTTACCACTCCATCATTTCGGCGATTGCGTCGGGAGCAAGCCGGTTAAATGAGATCGCAACGAAGACCGGATTGGAATCTGGCGGGTGCAGTAATCAGCTTAGCTCTTTGATCGCATTGCAGATCGTGAAGAAAGAGGTTCCCATGACACAGAACGCCAACAGCAGAAGTACACTTTACAGTCTCGAAGACAGTATGTATCTGTTCTGGTATCGGTTTGTCAGGCCTAATTCCAGCAGCATTATGTGCGGTGTTGGCCGTCAGATCTATGAGACGGTAGTGATGCCGCAAAATGATGACTTTATGGGACGGATATTTGAGACTATTTGCAGACAGTATCTGTTTTTGCCGGAAATCTACGGGAAGCTGCCTTTTCCGATCGGGCAGATCGGGCGTTGGTGGGGCAATAACGCTCGGGCAAGGCGACAGGAAGAGATTGATCTTATGGCGATGTCGGGAGAAAAGGTTCTGTTCGGAGAATGTAAATGGCGAAATGAGAAGATAGGACGCCAGGTGGTAGAGCGACTGCTTGAGCGGGGCGAATTATTTCAGTATCCAGAGAAATATTATTATATTTTTTCCAAAACAGGTTTTAAGGAAGAGACGACACAGTATTGCAGCGAAAAGGAACGGGTGTACCTGATTTCCTTTGAAGAGATGTGCAGGAACATAAAGTAGGAGCTCCAGGTCTGTGAATAAGCCACAGACCAGCCGCCTTACGCCAGCATCTCCCTGACCCTGTGCCGGAACGTATGCTGTGCCGCAACTTTGTCATGTCCATTCTGGGCAATACTGGCCCGTTCATCTTCATGGCTCAGGTAGTAATCAATCTTCGAAAGCAGGTCTTCTTTGCTTTCGTAGTAAACATAGTCTTCTCCGGGCACGAAATGTTCCAGAAAATCTGTCTGAAAGTTTGACAGCAGGAAACCGCCGCTGCCCATGATATCGAAGGCGCGCAGGGGAATACCGCTTTTGATACTGCGCAGGGAAATATTCAGATTGATCCTGCTCTGTTTGAAAATAAGCGGCATCTGCCGGTAATAGTCTGCCGTGCCGTGATTTCGCAGGTTTTCCATTGTGACACTGGTGTCATGTGTAAAGAGGTCAAGAGTATGGTGCTGTGTAACGGCCGAAAGAAGGTCGAAGCGTTCCAGGCCCGTTATCTTCCGGTTGATCACATACTGGGCGTAGAGATATTCCCGGCTTTCCACGCCGTCAGGATTAGGATCCATGGGCAATGCTTTATATAAGTCGTCCATTATGGGAGAGAGAGATTCCTGTATAAAATTATATCCCTGTACCTTCATCTGGGCCGCCATAAGGGCTTCCAGATAGCCTTTTGCATATGCTGACAGGTTCGTCATGCGGTCGTAGAAGTTATGCTGTTCCGTGTAAAGAGATCCGACGAAGGAGATATCGTATAGCATGGGAAGCTGATCCGGGAAGTTGACCGGATTCCTGTCATTGCAGGCAGCAGCCGTGTTGTGGGAGTCGGAACCGGCCGGCCGCATGTTATCCAGTCGTGCGGTATTGGCTGCCATCGGCATATACCGCACGGTTTGAATGCCGGCATTATGGAATTCCATATAAAGTTCCCTGTCGAAAACATAGATTTCATTACAGGGATTGACTGCCGTATAGGAATAGAGCATTACATAAGGACTGTCGTAGATCCAGGAAATATACCTGACAGCCTCTTTCTTACACACCTGTGAGATCACCGGAAAAAAGTTAAAGGAAAAGACAGCATCCGGTGTTTCTCTGTGCAGTACACCGGACAATGCTGCCTCGATCTCTTTGTCCTGCCTGCCGTCTTTGTTGGAAAAGGGAAAGCAGACGAAAGTATGTCCCTCCGCGGTAAAGGCTTCTTTGATGTCTTCGTTTCCGAAACTGGCCCATTCTATAAAAAGGATTTTCATAATAACCTCGTAAAAAACAGTCTGTTGTATGAAGCAATTAACTCTGACAGCCGCTGCCTCTATCCAATCGTTTTCAGAGCATGTTCCCTGATCTTCTCAAAGGTTTCTTCGCTCAGGTCATGCTCAATCTTGCAGGCGTCTTCCGCTGCGGTCTTCTCGTTAACACCCAGCGCGACGAAAAAGCCGGTCAGCACTTTGTGCCGTTCATATATATTGGATGCGATCTCCAGACCGGAAGGCGTGAGGGTGATGAAACCGTCTTTATCCATTTCGATATAGCCGTTTTCTCGCAGTTTCTTCATTGCCACGCTGATACTGGGTTTGGTGTAGTTCATCTTTGTGGCGATGTCGATGGAGCGGACCTGTCCGGTGCGTTCTTTCAAGATCAGTATGGTTTCTAAATAATCTTCTGCAGATTCATGTATTTCCATAATAAACCTCCATCATGCTCAGCCTGCCGCTTAGCGGGCCGCATGCCATTCATGCTATGAAAGTCAATGACTTTCGTAGTAACCTCCATCATGCTCAACCAGTCGCTTAGCGGGCCGCATGGCTATCCATGTTTAACCTCCAATGTGCAGTAGATTCCGGTCAGTATGCGGCAGGTGCTGTTACAGCAGCTCCAGCCGCGCTTTCGCGGCGGCATACGCGCCGCATCGCCGGTATGCTTTCCGTGCTTCTTCGGGAAATCCGGCGCATTCATAGATGACACCGATGTTGTAGTCGGCCTTGTAACTGTTCACACCTTCTACGGCAAACTCTTCCATAGTAGTAGCTTTTTGGAACTCGGCGACGGCCTGATCGAAGAGTCCGTTATTCATATAGATCAGTCCCATCAGGAAAACAAAATCGGCCCGCCCGGAAAATTCTTCGTAAACGCCGAGCAGATTCAATGCATCCTGATTTCGTTTCAGGTCAAGCAGCGTATAGCCGTAGGATTCCACCATGGTCTGTACATAATCCAGAGCCGGGTCTACGTCCATGGCAAGACCTGAGTCAAAGTATTGCGCGGCTTTCTCGTAATCATGAAGTCTGCGGTAGCTTTGTCCCAGCTGGAAATAGAGGTAGGGGTCTGCTCCCTGTTCCTGCAGTTCTTTTTCCAGAAGGGTGATATTGCGTCTTGATTTCTCAAGCATCTCTTCTTCGGAACCGTCGTAGCCGACATGGAGCACGGTGACGGGAGCCGGGTAGACATATTTTAGAGGCCGGGCCGCGCCTGCTCCGGCCGTATCTGTTTCGCAGACCTTTTCTCCAGCCCCTGGCACCAGCTGTTCATGAACAGCCCCCTCGAAATGATAATACCGCCGATTGACGAACCGGCTCACCCGCACCTGTTCAAAGGCGGTCTGACCGTTCTCCGTAAAGCGGTTGCGGATCAGGATGCGGCCGGCGGAAGCGGGATGGCGCTCCATGCATTTTAGCAGCGCCTTCGTATCAATGGTCTCGATATACTCGTCACAGTCCAGTGAAAGTATCCAGTCATGGGAGGCTTTGGAAAGGGCATAATTTTTGGCGGCGCTGAAATCATCACACCAGTCGAATGAAAAGATCCGGTCGGTGTATCTGCGGGCAAGCTCAACGGTGCGGTCTTTGGAGCCGGTATCCACCAGCACGATCTCGAAACCGTAGGGCTGCAGACGTTTGCAGCATTCTTCGATATGAGCCTCTTCGTTTTTGGCAATGATACAAACGGATACAGGCGTCACGGCGGCCTCCTTCTTTCTATTTAATATAACAGACTGACTTCTGACAGCTGTTCAGAGCAATGCACTGCACACCAGCGCTGCCGCAGTGCATTACGCTAGCGCTGCCACAGTGCATTGTATAGAACAGTGTTGCCGCAGTGCGCGTAAACAGGCATATTTTCAGGCCAGTTCCCGCAGTTTTCTGACAGCAGGGTCATAATTTCCGCATTTCTTATAATAAAGTCTTGCTTCCTCCAGATTCCCCATGGTCTCATAGATGGAAGCGATATTGTAGTTGGCGCGGTAGCTGTTTACGCCTTTGCGGGAGCAGGTGGAAAGTGTTGTGGCCTTCCGGAATTCCTCGATCGCCCTGGCGTAGCTGCCTTTTTTCATATAGATCATACCCATCAGGTAGACGAAATCCGCCCGGTGGGAGAAGAGTTCATATTTATCCCGCAGTGCCATGGCCAGATCGTATTTGGCCAGATCCAGCAGGCAGTAGCCGTAAGTCTCCGCCATGCTCTGTACGAAGGCGGATTCGGGGTCGGCATCCAGTTCCAGTCCCTGCTTATAGTAGTGGGCCGCCTTCTCCATATCGTTGAGGGAGATATAGTTCTGGCCAAGCTGGAAATAGATGTAGGGGCTTGGACCTTTGAGATTCAGGTCATGGAGCAGCATCTCCAGATTGCGGGTGGCGCGCATACGCTTCTCAGATTCCGTAACGTAGCCTTCATGGTAGAAGGTGAGGGGAATCTGGAAGGATTGCGGCTCCCGGCCGTCCAGTGTGCAGACCTGCTCGTGGATGCAGCCCTCATAATGGCAGTATTTCCTGTTAAAAAGCCTGCCGATGCGTTCCGACATAATGGAGCGGACGCCCTGGATGATATAGGGATTGTTGCGGACGATCATGCCGACGCAGCGGCTGTTGGCTTCCAGCGCGTCCTCCAGTTCTGCCAGATTGACATTCTCCAGATATTCGTCACAGTCTATGACAAGCACCCAGTCATTGGATGCCTGTTGGATCGAGAAATTTCTGGCGGCGCTGAAATCATCACACCAGGCAAAGTGAAATACTTTGTCGGTATATTTCCGGGCGGTCTCGACGGTCCTGTCCACCGAACCCGTGTCCACCACAATGACTTCGAACCTGCAGGGACGCAGCCTTTTTAAACATTCTTCTATGTGATTGTCTTCGTTCTTTGCGATCATGCATACTGAAACTGGAAGCATGGGCTCACCTCTTCCTTTTTCCTGTTTATTTCATATTAGCATTTTCTGTTTGTTCCGACAATATCATTTTTATTTATACTTATTGCACAAAAAAATGTCTGAAAACACAACAACCTGCCGATGATGACGAAATACCGTTAAAATATCGGATTGGGTGCTTCCTTTTCGCAGAAGTTTGTGGTAAACTGTGTATAAATAACCAGAATCATACATTAATAGGAGGGACTACTATGACAAAGGCAGAGATTTTGAAGGCAGAAATTTTGAAACAGTACAAAAGTGTCAGACAGTTCGCCATTGAGATGGAAATTCCGTACTCTACATTGGTTACTGCTCTGGACAGAGGCATCGAGGGGATGGCCTATGGTACTGTGATCAGAATGTGTGACAAACTGAACCTGAATCCTGTTGACTTTACGCCGCTTAATCAGAAGAGCGTGCTTGGAAGTAAGATTATGGAGAACCGCGTGATGCAGTATTATGTGAAACTGAATAAGACAGGGCGCAAGAAAGCATTGGAACTGATGGAAGATTATGCGCAGCTGGATAAGTATAAGGCGGTTGAGGAGAATTGATGAAGTGTGAAGAGAGTACTGGCCTTTGTAAGGAAGAAGGCATGGGGCGCAGGTATGATTATCTGATCGTGGGGGCAGGGCTGTATGGCGCGGTCTTTGCCCACGAGATGAAGCGGCAGGGCAGGCAGGTGCTTGTGATCGACAGGCGGGCGCATATTGCCGGCAATATCTACACAGAGCAGGTTCTGGATATTCAGGTGCACAAGTACGGCGCGCATATTTTCCACACATCCGACAGGAAGATCTGGGAATATGTGAACCGGTTTGCCGAGTTTAATCATTATATAAATTCACCGATCGCATATTATAAGGGAGAGTTGTATAATCTCCCTTTTAATATGAACACTTTCAGCAGAATGTGGGGTGTGGTGACGCCGGCTGAGGCCAAAGCAAGAATTGCAGAGCAGATCGGGGCGCTGCAGATCACGGATCCGCAGAATCTGGAGGAGCAGGCGCTTTCTCTGGTGGGCACCGACGTTTATGAGAAGCTGGTCAAAGGATATACCGAGAAGCAGTGGGGCAGGGATTGTAAAGAACTGCCGGCGTTTATCATCAAGCGCCTGCCGCTGCGGTTTACTTACGATAATAATTATTTTAATGACCGTTATCAGGGCATTCCTGTAGGCGGATATACTGCCATGGTAGAGAAGATGCTGCAGGGGATCGAAGTGCGGACAGGCGTTTCCTACCGGGAATTTGCGGTGGAGCAGGAGACGGCGGAGGGCATTGTGGTGTCGGACCATGCGGGGAATACTTACCGGAAGGTAGTCTATACGGGTATGCTGGATGAGTATTTCAACTACAGTCTTGGCCATCTGGAGTATCGTTCCCTTCGGTTTGAGACGGAACCGATGCCGCAGTGCGACAACTATCAGGGCAATGCGGTGGTGAATTACACGGAGCGGGAAGTTCCCTACACGAGAGTGATCGAGCATAAGCATTTTGAGTTCGGCACGCAGCCGGGCACGGTGATCACCAGAGAGTATCCGGCAGAGTGGCGGGAAGGGGATGAACCTTATTATCCGGTCAATGACGAGCGCAACAGCGCGTTGCTTAAGAAATATCAGGAGCTGGCATCAGGCAGGCCGCATATTATATTCGGCGGGCGGCTGGGACAGTACCGTTACTATGATATGGACAAGGTGATTGCGGCGGCGCTTGACGCAGTGGCGGCCATGACGTGATCACCATGATATTATGATCGAAATTTTTCCAGGCAGAGTATTGACAAGGACCGATACTCTGCCTATAATACAAAAAGATAGTTTGATTATCAAAGTATTGGATAGTCAAATGAAATAAAAGAGAAAAGAAACAAACCATATCATGAGTAAAGAAGCAACAGGAGGCGTTATGAACTGGAACGAGGCTGTTAAAGAATTGGATAGCAGGAGAGCGCGGGCGCTCCTGGGCGGTGGTCAGAACCGAATCGACAAGCAGCATGCCATAGGCAAGATGACGGCGCGGGAGAGGATTGAAGTGCTGCTCGATCCGGGCACTTTTGTGGAAGTGGACGGATTTCTGGAGTCGAGGATCGACGACTTTGATCTGGATAAAAGGAGAGTGCCGGGAGACGGCGTGGTGACCGGATACGGCGAGATCGACGGCCGGCAGGTATTTGTGGCCAGCGAGGATTTCACGGTGATCGGCGGTACGCTGGGCGAATATCATTCCTTTAAGATCTGCCGGATCCAGGATATGGCGATGGAGATGAAGGCGCCCCTGATCTGCATCAATGACAGCGGCGGCGCACGCATAGAGGAGGGAATTTCTTCGCTCAGCGGCTACAGCGGCATGTTCCTGCGGCATACGAAAGCATCCGGCGTGATCCCGCAGATCGCGGTCATTCTCGGGCCATGCTCCGGCGGCGCCTGCTATGCGCCGGCCATCTGTGATTTTATTTTTATGGTAAAAGATATCTCCAAGATGTTTATCACGGGCCCGAACGTGGTGAAGACGGTCATCAATGAGGAAGTGTCGGTGGAGGAGCTGGGCGGCGCGCAGGTACACGCGAAGAAAAGCGGCGTATCCCATTTTACCTACGACACGGAGAATGAATGCCTGATGGGCGTGCGCAAGCTGCTTTCCTATCTGCCGGGCAACTGGACGGAGAAACCGCCGGTGATCAATAATGTGGAGCGGCAGAGCATCCTGCCGAAGGTGGGTAAGGTATTTGGCAAAGTGGAAAATGGCCGGGTGGCTTCCGCCATGAAAGCGAAGGCGGCCAAGATCAGGGATATCGTCCCGGACAATTCCCGCCATGCTTATGACGTCAAGGAAGTGATAGACTGTATCGTGGATGAGGCAAGCTTCTTCGAGGTACAGAAGGAATTTGCCACCAATGCGGTGGTGGGCTTTTGCCGGATGGAAGGCAGAGTGGTGGGCATCGTGGCCAACCAGCCCAACTCCATGGGCGGCTCTCTGGACTACCATGCGTCCGACAAGATCGCCAGATTCATCCGTTTCTGCGACTGCTTTAACATTCCGCTGATCACGCTGATCGACGTGCCTGCGTTTCTGCCCGGCACGGCACAGGAGCACAACGGCATCATCCGGCACGGGGCGAAGATCCTCTATGCCTATTCGGAGGCGACGGTGCCCAAGATCTCGCTGATCATGCGTAAGGCCTACGGCGGCGCCTACATCGCCATGAATTCCAAGGAGATGGGGGCGGATATCGTCTATGCGTGGCCCATCGCCGAGATCGCGGTCATGGGAGCCGACGGTGCGGTCAATATTGCCTTTAAGCGCAAGATCAAGAATGCGGCAGATCCGGAGGCCATGCGGGCACAGTGCAAGGCAGAGTATGAGGAACGGTTCTTGAATCCTTATGTGGCGGCGGCCAGAGGATATGTAAATGAGGTCATCAAGCCGGAAGAGACCAGGACAGCGCTGGTGAAGGCTTTGAGAGGTCTTAAGAATAAAACGGCCGAGGGACCGAAGAAGAAACACGGCAACATTCCGCTGTAATCTGCCGACAGAAAAGACAGGCCGAATCGACCTGTCTTTTTTATCTTATCATAGTCTTAACAGTAGCCGTTGAACATCATGCCGCTGTAGGCGCTGGTGATATAAGGGCTGGCAAAGTTCTTGCCGGGGTTCTTGTAGGCCACGATGGTGTTGTTGACATAGTTCATCGGGTCGAGAGCCACCTGGTTGGACTTGCGCAGGACAGAGTTTGTGAAACTCTTCATGGGCCGGAATGCCTCTTTGGCATCTTCGCTCATGGCGGTCTCGCGCAGCGTATCGTCGTCCACTTCCAGTCTGCCGTCCAGATTCAGGTTCAGGCCGACGTTGGTAAGGTCGTTGGCGTAAACTCTTGCCACACCGCTCATCTCGTTGAAGAGACGGCTGCTCTTGGGCTGTTCGTCCTTGTATTCGGAGACGGCATTGAGAAAAGTATTGTAGCCGTTTACCAGCGTGTTGACATTCTCGGCCAGGGAATCCACATCCGTCTTAAGGCCGATGGAGGCATATGCGCCGTCCTCGCCGCTCACACCTGTCAGCTGCACTTCATAGATACGATCCAGGGCAATACGGTTGGAAGCGGAACTTCTCGGCTCTCCGTTCACAAGGAAGGAAGCGTTGGAAGGCGGCGTGGATATATAATCCAGCCCGAAATACTCAACCGCGCCGGAAGTCTTGCTCGTGCGGTTATCGGATATTTGAAAAATGCGGGAATTGCCGTTCTTCACGCCGGTCGTGTTGGATTCCATGCGCAGATAGGAAGAACCGTCTTCGTCCGTGAAAGCGCTCGCGGTGATACCGATGTTGGAATTGGTGATCAGCCGGGCAAGACGCGCCTGTACGGTGCGGTTCGTATCTGTCGGCCGGATGCCGAACTGGAATTCGTAATTCAGATCCTCGATCCTGACATCAAAAGAATAGGTGTCAGGCGCCAGCGCGACAGGCTCATCGGCGGGAAGGAACTTCCCCATATTGACCTGCGGCGTAGCCAGACGATCCACCTCGATATCATAGGAGGGGGCATCTGCATTCTGTCCTGCGGAACCGATATAGGAAGCAGTAGCAATCTCCTCATTGCTGGAAAAGGCAACCTTCTTATTCAGAAGTTCCTCTTCGTCAAGACCACCCAGGGAAGCGATGGTGTTGCGCAGCTCTCTGGCGTTCTCTTTCACGCTGATGGCAAACTGCTGGGAACTGCGGCTGGTATCCAGGATAAACAGCGGAGATTCCTTATTCATTTTGACAATGGAATTATATACACGGCGAAGCTCGCTCTTCTTATGAGAATCGTAAGGTGAACTGGACTTTGGTGCATATGTGGTCATGTAAAAGTTGTAGACGTTAGATAAATTACCGATCGTATTCGACATAGCCCCTCCTTTCTTCCGTGAAATGGACCGGATATTCCTGATCCATCGACATCTCCTGGAGGCTGTCCTTAGCCTGTAAGACATCAGATGCGGGTATGTGTGTATCGATTTTATTGGTATGAGCCGCATGACACAACTCATTTCAGCCGTAATTTATTATATCATATATATCGTTCACACGCCGGTAAAAATAAAGAGAAATTCTGCAAAATATACAAATTTGTATGGAAATAAATTTTGGAAAACAGGTTGACTTCAATAGCGCCGTGTGCTATAGTGTTTGCACGAGATAAGATTTAGGTCTTTTTTTTATGCTTAAAATCAGTGGATCAGATGATTGACCAATACACGTGGAGGTAGCAAAATGCGTACGAGAATCACATTAGCATGCACAGAGTGCAAACAGCGTAACTACAATACGACCAAGGATAAGAAGACACATCCTGACAGAATGGAGACGAAGAAGTACTGCAGATTCTGCAGGAAGCATACTCTGCACAAGGAAACAAAATAACCGTCGATTTTATGAGAATGGAGGATTAGCATGGGAGAATCCGTAAAATCAGATAAAACATCCAAACTTGTAAAATTCTGGAATGGTGTAAAGACTGAATTTAAGAAAATTACCTGGCCTGACAGAGAGGACCTTATGAAGCAGTCGGTTGCGGTTGTCATTATCTCCGTCATTGTCGGACTGATCATCACGGTGCTGGATTTCGGTATGCAGTACGGTGTGGATTTCATAACAACGCTTAAATTTTAAGACGCTTTAAGTTCTGAGAAAGGCTGGTAATCAGTATGGCAGAAGCAAATTGGTATGTTGTTCATACTTATTCCGGGTATGAGAACAAAGTAAAAGCCAACATCGAGAAGACGATCGAGAACAGACATCTGGAAGAGGAGATTCTGGAAGTCAGAGTGCCTATGCAGGATGTTGTGGAGATGAAGAACGGCGCCCGTAAGACCGTTCAGAAGAAAATGTTTCCAGGCTATGTTCTGATCAATATGATCATGAATGACGACACATGGTATGTTGTGAGGAATACAAGAGGTGTCACGGGATTCGTCGGACCGGGCAGCAAGCCGGTGCCGCTCACCGAGGCGGAGATGAAGCCGCTCGGTATCAAGACAGAGAATGTGAGCGTTGATTTTGCAGAAGGCGATACCATTGCAGTGGTTGCCGGTGTCTGGAAGGATACGATCGGCGTTGTGCAGCGGATGGATTTCGGCAAGCAGACAGCGACGATCAATGTGGAGCTGTTCGGCAGGGAGACTCCTGTGGAGATCAGCTTTGCAGAAGTAAGAAGAATGTAAGAGATATTTATTCCGCCTGGCGGATTAGATATACTGTGGGAGTATGATTTCGGCGGTGCCGAAATCGAAAGAATCCGCTGACGCCGGATTCTTTCGAGGCCGACTGCCAAAAACCGAGATTATACGCCCGTACCACATTATATTAGGAGGTGCCATTATGGCAAAGAAAGTTACAGGATATATCAAGTTACAGATTCCTGCTGGCAAAGCTACGCCAGCGCCGCCGGTTGGTCCTGCACTGGGTCAGCACGGTGTTAACATCGTTGAATTCACGAAGCAGTTCAACGCAAGAACAGCCGACAAGGGTGACGTTATCATCCCGGTTGTGATCACGGTTTATGCAGACAGAAGCTTCAGTTTCATCACGAAGACTCCCCCTGCAGCAGTTCTTTTGAAGAAAGCATGCAACATCAAATCCGGTTCCGCGGTTCCGAACAAGACCAAGGTAGCTACAATCTCCAAAGCGAAGCTCCAGGAGATCGCCGAGACCAAGATGCCTGATCTGAATGCGGCAAGCTTGGAAGCAGCGATGAGCATGATCGCCGGAACTGCACGAAGCATGGGTATTACAGTAGAAGAGTAATGGAGGATTTGACATGAAACATGGTAAGAAATATGCAGAGGCGGCGAAGCTGGTAGATCGTTCCACGCTCTATGATACAGCAGATGCCATCGCTCTGGTTAAGAAGACAGCGACAGCTAAATTTGACGAGACTGTAGAAGTTCATATTAAGACCGGTTGTGACGGACGTCATGCGGAGCAGCAGGTCCGTGGTGCGGTCGTACTGCCCAACGGTACAGGTAAGACCGTGAAGGTACTGGTATTTGCCAAGGGTGACAAGGTTGCCGAGGCTGAGGCGGCAGGAGCCGATCACGTAGGCGGCGACGAGCTGATCCCCAGAATCCAGAATGACGGATGGCTGGATTTCGATGTGGTTGTAGCAACTCCCGATATGATGGGCGTTGTAGGACGTCTCGGTAAGATTCTCGGTCCCAAGGGCCTGATGCCGAACCCGAAGGCAGGTACGGTAACGATGGACGTTACCAAGGCTGTCAACGATATCAAGGCAGGTAAGATCGAGTACAGACTGGACAAGGCCAACATCATCCATGTTCCGGTAGGCAAGGTTTCCTTCGACGAAGCGAAGCTGCAGGAGAATATCGATGCACTGATGGAGGCGATCGTTAAGGCAAGACCGTCAGCGTTAAAAGGCCAGTACTTAAGAAGCATTACACTGGCAACCACGATGGGCCCTGGTGTAAAGGTTAACACAGCGAAATATTAATTTTTATAAAAAGGATTCCTGTCGGAGACGGTGGGAATCTTTTCTGTTTTGCAAACGGGACTAAAGGGGAATTCATGAGGAGACGAAGAAAGAAGAGGAGATCCAGGTTCATAGGGCCTTTCTGTATTACGCTGACCTGCGTTGTGGCGACAGGGCTTTTTGCCATGTTTTCCTATCAATGGATCATAGAACCGGCGAAGTCCAGAGAGATGAGCCATTTTCAGGTGAGTGCCAAACGGGACACAGGCGGCGGTGCGGCCGTGCAGACGGGGCAGAGCATGGAGCAGATTGAGGAACAGATCGAAGAGATCAAGCATGTCAACGACAAGTACGCGGATGTGCTGAACGATCCTGCTTATATGGTGGAAAATAATATCTATGCCAAGGATGCGGCGGACCCGACACGGGTGTCAGTTACGTTTGCGGGGGATATTTTATTTGATCCGGGCTATGCGGTGATGAGTAAGCTGCAGCAGAACGGCGGGCAGATCTCGGCAGGCATCGCGCCGGACCTGATCGAGGAGATGAGAAGCGCGGACATCATGGTGCTCAACAATGAATTTCCCTACTCGGACAGAGGAACGCCTACGCCGGAGAAGCAGTTTACCTTCCGCGCCCGGCCGCAGACCGTGTCCTATCTGGGAGATCTGGGTGTGGATCTGGTGTCGCTTGCCAACAATCATGCCTACGATTACGGCGAGACGGCTTTTCTGGATACGATGGATACGCTGGCGCAGGCCGGCATCACCTATATGGGCGCAGGCCGTAATCTGCAGGAGGCCCGCAGGCCCGTGTACTACATCATCAACAATATGAAGATCGCTTTTGTGGCTGCTACCCAGATCGAGCGGCTGGACAATCCGGATACGAAGGGCGCGACGGATACTTCCGCCGGTGTATTTCGCTGCTGGAACGGCGACAATCTTCTGGAGACGGTGCGGGAGGCCAGACAGAACAGCGATTTCGTGATCGTTTTCCTGCACTGGGGCACGGAGAATCAGGATACCATCGACTGGGCGCAGGAGAAGCAGGCGCCGGAGGTGGTGGAGGCGGGCGCGGATCTGATCATCGGCGCGCATCCCCATTGCCTGCAGCAGATCAGTATGGTAAACGGGGTGCCGGTAGTGTACAGCCTGGGCAATTTCTGGTTCAATTCCAAGACGGTGGATACCGGCATGGTCAAAGTGGTGCTGAACGAGAACGGCCTGCAGAGCCTGCAGTTCATCCCCTGCCTGCAGAGCGGGTGCAGGACATCGCTGGTACAGGGGGAGGAGAAGAGCAGGATCCTCAATTACATGCGGGGCCTGTCCGGCGGCGTGCAGATTGATGATGACGGTTATGTCATAAAAAATTTCTGATAAATTTTCGCAAAAAGTGAAACTTTTAACGGCCATAGATCGTATTACTGTTACGTTACTGTTATAGTGTTGATCATTTGAAACAAAGATGTGAAAGCCGGATGCATCCGGCACAGGGAGGGGGAGCGGTATGGAGATCGCGAATAACAATCCTTTTATCATGCAGCAGTTTGCGGCCCGCAATGCGGTGCGGCAGAAGGACGGCCGCCGGTCGGAGGAATTCGACGATTTTGTCAAGCCTGCGCAGGAGAGCGGGGCGCAGAAGAAGGCGGATGAGGCAAAGACACAAGAGGGGCAGGCGACAGATTACAGACAGTTCCTGCTGGAGAAAATGGAAGAGATGCGTGCCAGGGTAAAGAGCGGGAACATTCAGCCCAAGATTCAGATCGGCGCCGAGGCCTATACGCAGGAAGAATGGAAGAAACTTCTGGAAAAAGTAGACGCTGCCGAGGATGTGCTCAGGGAACAGATCGAGGCGGAGATTGAGACAGCCAGGGAGGCGGCGCAGAAGGACGAGGCCGATTCGGATTCGGATACCAGGATCATCACCCGGGCCGACGGGGCGAAGATCCTTATGATCAAGACATCTTTCGGGGAAATGAGTGTGGAACTTTCAGGGCCTGATGACAGTCTGACCTTTGACGACATCAGTAAGATATGCGGTGAGCCGGAAGAAACGCAGAATCTTGATAAAACAGTTGACAATACCGATTCCGCTGTGTTATAGTAACCAAGGTTGTTAAAACCATGCCGAAGACAGTAGGTGCCGTAGTGACGGCGTAAGGATACCGCCTACCGAGGAGAAGAGCTGCTGTAAGATATATTGTAGTCTGTTTCATCCTCCCTGTCTTCAGGGAGGATTTTTTATAGAAGACTCCTATCGGCGTAAAATCTATAAGGAGGTAAATGTAATGGCAAAGGTTGAACTGAAAAAACCGATCGTAGAAGAGATTTCAGCTGTTATCCAGGATGCACAGTCAGTCGTTCTGGTCGATCACCGCGGACTTACGGTAGAGCAGGATACAGAGCTTCGTAAGCAGCTGCGTGAAGCCGGGATCACCTACAAGGTTTACAAGAACACAATGATGAATTTCGCATTTAAGGGCACTGACTTCGAATCTTTGATCCCTTATCTGGAAGGCCCCAGCGCGCTTGCTGTTTCCAAAGAGGACGCAACGGCACCCGCCAGAGTATTGTGCAAATTCGCGAAGACAGCAAATGCGCTCGAAGTCAAGGGCGGTGTCGTAGAGGGCACGCTTTATGACGCTAAGGGAATCGAGAATGTATCCAAGATCCCGTCCAGAGAAGAACTGCTGTCCAGACTGCTTGGCAGCATGCAGTCACCGGTTGCGAACCTGGCCCGCGTACTGAACCAGATCGCGGAGAAGGGCGGCGCGTCCGAGTGTACACCTGCAGAGGCAGCACCCGCAGCAGAGGAAGCTCCTGCGGCGGAAGAAGCTCCGGCAGAAGCATAAATCTTCAACAAAGGCACTATAGCTTATCATTAAATATTATCAAACAAAAATCATGGAGGTAAAAAATCATGGCAAAATTATCCACTCAGGAATTTATTGATGCGATCAAAGAGTTAACAGTATTAGAGCTGAATGATTTAGTAAAAGCATGTGAAGAGGAGTTCGGCGTATCTGCAGCAGCAGGTGTAGTCGTTGCAGCAGCAGGCGGAGATGCCGGCGCAGCAGCAGCTGAGGAGAAGACAGAGTTCGACGTTGAGCTGACAGAGGTTGGCCCGAACAAGGTTAAGGTCATCAAGGTTGTTCGTGAAGTGACAGGCCTTGGTCTGAAGGAAGCAAAAGACCTGGTTGACAACGCTCCGAAGATGGTGAAGGAAGCTGCATCCAAGGAAGAGGCTGAGGATGTTAAGGCTAAGCTGGAAGCTGAGGGCGCGAAGGTTACTCTGAAATAATCGACAAGAGCACGGCAAGCTGAGAAGACCGTTCATGCCGGACATGTTTTTACATAGTCCGCATGAGCGGTTTTACTGCGTTTTTCGTGTTTTTTAAGAAAATAATCGTTGACTCGCAAAAAAACTTGTAGTAGAATGGAAAATGCACTATTGTGGTGTGGTATGCTTATTTGTATTATAATTTCATGCCGACAGGTATTCAGACAGGCAATCTGATAAGCATCAAATCATAAGGAACGGGGTGAAAGTGTCAATGGAAAAGAACAGAATCCGTAAGACTGCAGCCGGCAGAAATACGCGTATGACCTATGCACGACAGAAGGAAGTCCTGGAAATGCCGAATCTGATCGAGGTTCAGAAGAACTCCTATCAGTGGTTTCTTAGGGAAGGACTGAAAGAAGTTTTCGACGATATCTCTCCTATCTCGGATTACAGCGGACACTTAAGTCTGGAATTTGTGGACTTTGAGTTATGCGAAGAGGATGTGAAGTACTCTATTGAGAAATGCAAAGAGAGAGATGCTACTTACGCGGCGCCTCTTAAGGTGAAGGTTCGCCTGATCAATAAGGAGAAGGACGAGATCACGGAGCACGAGATCTTCATGGGCGACCTGCCGCTGATGACAGCGACCGGTACATTTGTGATCAACGGTGCCGAGCGTGTTATCGTCAGCCAGCTGGTACGTTCTCCGGGCATTTATTACGGAATCGGACATGATAAGATCGGAAAAAGACTGTTTTCCGCCACCGTCATCCCGAATCGAGGCGCATGGTTAGAGTATGAGACAGACTCTAATGATGTGTTTTACGTGCGCGTGGACAGAACGAGGAAGGTGCCGATCACGGTACTGATCCGTGCCATGGGCGTGGGTTCCAATGATGAGATCAGAGAATTGTTTGGTGAAGAACCGAAGATCGAGGCCAGTTTTGCCAAGGATACTTCCGAGAATTATCAGGAAGGTCTCTTGGAGTTATATAAGAAGATCCGTCCCGGTGAGCCTTTGAGTGTGGAGAGCGCTGAAAGTCTGATCACCGCTATGTTTTTTGACCCCAGAAGATATGATTTGGCTAAAGTTGGCAGATATAAATTCAATAAGAAGTTAATGTTCCGCAACAGGATCAGACGCCATATTCTGGCGGAGGACGTGGTGGATATGACCACGGGTGAAGTGCTGGCCAAAGCGGGCGAGAAGGTTACCGTGGAGATGGCTGACGCCATCCAGAATGCTGCGGTTCCTTTTGTATGGATCCAGACAGAGGAGAGGAATGTGAAGGTTCTCTCCAATATGATGGTAGACATCACTAACTTCGTAGACTGCAACCCCAGAGAGCTGGGCATCACGGAGCTGGTTTATTATCCCGTGCTGCAGCAGATTCTGGAGGAGTACAGCGACGATCCGGAGATGCTGGCGGAAGCGATCCACAAGAATGTGCACGAACTGATTCCGAAGCATATTACGAAGGAAGATATCCTTGCTTCCATTAATTATAATATCCATCTGGAGTACGGCATCGGCAACGATGACGATATCGACCATCTGGGCAACAGACGTATCCGTGCAGTGGGTGAACTGCTGCAGAACCAGTACCGCATCGGTCTGTCCAGACTGGAGAGAGTGGTCCGTGAGAGAATGACCACCCACGACGCAGACGAGATCTCACCCCAGGTGCTGATCAACATCAAACCGGTACAGGCTGCCGTGAAGGAGTTCTTCGGTTCCTCCCAGCTGTCCCAGTTTATGGATCAGAACAACCCGCTCGGTGAGCTGACACATAAGAGACGTCTTTCCGCCCTTGGTCCCGGCGGTCTGTCCCGTGACAGAGCCGGATTCGAGGTCCGTGACGTACATTATACGCACTACGGCAGAATGTGCCCCATCGAGACGCCGGAAGGTCCGAACATCGGACTGATCAACTCTCTGGCATCCTATGCGCGGATCAATGAATATGGATTCGTGGAGGCGCCCTACCGTAAGATAGACAAGACCGACCCTCAGAATCCGCGTGTTACCGACGAGGTAGTCTACATGACGGCGGATGAAGAGGATAATTATCATGTAGCGCAGGCATCGGCGCCGCTGGATGCCAACGGCTATTTTACCAGAAACAGTGTTTCCGGACGTTTCGAGGAGGAGACGCAGGAATATCCGAAGGCCATGTTTGATTACATGGACGTGTCGCCGAAGATGGTATTCTCTGTGGCGACGGCGCTCATTCCATTCCTGCAGAACGATGACGCCAACCGTGCGCTGATGGGTTCCAACATGCAGAGACAGGCCGTGCCGCTGCTCTTTACGGAGACCCCGGTGGTGGGAACCGGTATGGAGCCGAAGGCAGCCGTGGACTCGGGTGTCTGTGTGGTGGCGAAGAAGGCCGGTACGATCGACTTTGTATCGGCGGACCTGATCAGGATGACTTACGATGACGGGGAGAAGGATGAATACCATCTGACCAAATTCTCCCGCAGTAACCAGTCCAACTGCTATAACCAGAAGCCGATCGTGTTCAAGGGCAACCATGTGGCACAGGGTGAAGTGATCGCAGACGGCCCGTCCACAGAGGGCGGCGAGCTGGCGCTGGGCAAGAATCCGCTGATCGGATTCATGACCTGGGAAGGCTACAACTACGAGGATGCCGTGCTGCTCAGTGAGAGACTGGTACAGGAGGATGTCTATACCTCCGTACACATTGAAGAATATGAGGCGGAAGCCCGTGACACGAAGCTGGGACCGGAAGAGATCACCAGAGACGTTCCCGGCGTAGGTGACGAAGCACTGAAAGATCTGGATGACAGAGGTATCATCCGCATCGGTGCAGAAGTACGTGCCGGTGATATTCTGGTCGGTAAGGTGACACCGAAAGGAGAGACCGAGCTGACTGCGGAGGAGAGGCTGCTGCGCGCGATCTTCGGTGAGAAAGCGAGAGAAGTAAGAGATACCTCTCTGAAAGTGCCTCACGGTGAATATGGTATTGTTGTGGATGCGAAGGTATTTACGAGGGAGAACGGCGACGAGCTTTCACCCGGCGTCAATCAGGCGGTACGTATATACATTGCACAGAAGAGAAAGATTTCCGTAGGAGATAAGATGGCCGGCCGTCACGGTAACAAGGGTGTGGTTTCCCGCGTGCTGCCGGTGGAGGATATGCCTTATCTGCCGAACGGCCGTCCGCTGGATATCGTGCTGAATCCGCTGGGCGTGCCTTCCCGTATGAATATCGGACAGGTGTTGGAGATCCATTTGTCCCTGGCTGCCAGGGCGCTGGGCTTTAACGTGGCGACGCCGGTGTTTGACGGTGCGAAGGAAGATGACATTGCAGATACCCTCAAACTTGCCAACGATTATGTCAATCTGGAATGGGAAGAATTCGAGGAGAAGCATAAAGATGATATTTCGGAAGAGATCATGCAGTATCTCTCCGATCACAGAGAGCACCGCGAGGTGTGGAAAGGCGTGGAGATCTCCAGCGACGGTAAGGTGCGGCTGCGGGACGGCCGGACAGGCGAGTATTTCGATTCGCCGGTTACGATCGGACACATGCATTACCTGAAACTACATCATCTGGTAGACGATAAGATCCATGCGCGTTCAACGGGTCCTTACTCGCTGGTAACGCAGCAGCCTCTGGGCGGTAAAGCGCAGTTCGGCGGACAGCGTTTCGGTGAGATGGAGGTGTGGGCGCTGGAAGCATACGGTGCGGCCTACACGCTGCAGGAGATCCTGACAGTGAAATCCGACGATGTTGTCGGACGTGTCAAGACTTACGAAGCGATCATCAAGGGCGACAATATCCCGGAACCCGGTGTGCCGGAATCCTTCAAGGTGCTGCTCAAGGAGCTGCAGTCTCTGGGTCTGGATGTGAGAGTGCTTCGGGATGACCAAACAGAAGTTGAGATCATGGAAACGATCGATTACGGTGAGAACGACTACCGTTACGAGATCGAGGGTGACTCCAGAAACTATGACTATGAACAGGAATCTCTTGGTTCGATGGGATATCAGAAGCAGGAGTTTGACGAAGACAGCGGAGAGCTTGTGACCAGCGAAGAGGAAGAGGACTTTGCAGAAGATGAGATGGACGCTGACTTTGCGGAAGAAGAGACGGAGATTTTTTAAGACCGGTATTCCGTTTTCGCGTGAGCATCATGTTACCAGGGACGGCTGTGCATGGTAACATATAATCTGGAAGGAGCATGGTGATTGAAGATGTCAGATATGAAACAAGAAACTTATCAACCTATGACATTCGATGCTATTAAAATCGGATTGGCATCACCCGAGAAGATCAGAGAGTGGTCCCGGGGAGAGGTTACCAAACCCGAGACAATCAACTATAGAACATTGAAACCGGAAAAAGAAGGTCTTTTCTGTGAGAAGATCTTCGGGCCCAGTAAGGACTGGGAGTGCCACTGCGGTAAATACAAGAAGATCAGATATAAAGGTGTAGTCTGCGACCGATGCGGCGTTGAGGTGACCAAAGCCAGCGTTCGCAGAGAGCGTATGGGTCACATCGAACTGGCGGCGCCGGTTTCCCATATCTGGTATTTTAAAGGTATTCCAAGCCGTATGGGTCTGATCCTCGACCTGTCTCCGCGCGTGCTGGAGAAGGTGCTGTACTTCGCTTCCTATATCGTGCTGGACGGCGGTGAGAGTAATCTGGAATATAAGCAGGTTCTCTCCGAGAAGGAGTACCAGGATGCCAGAGAGACCTGGGGCAATAAATTCCGTGTAGGCATGGGCGCCGAGGCGATCAAGGAGCTGCTGGAGGCCATCGAGCTGGAGACAGAGGCGGTGGAGCTGAAAGAGGGGCTTCGCGATTCCACAGGCCAGAAGCGTGCCCGCATTATCAAGAGACTGGAAGTGGTGGAGGCGTTCAGGGAGTCCGGCAACCAGCCGGAGTGGATGATCATGGATGCGATCCCGGTCATCCCGCCCGACTTACGTCCTATGGTACAGCTGGACGGCGGCCGTTTTGCCACCAGTGACCTGAATGATCTCTATAGAAGGATCATCAACAGAAATAACCGTTTGAAGAGACTGCTGGAGCTGGGCGCGCCGGATATCATCGTCCGCAACGAGAAGCGGATGCTGCAGGAGGCAGTGGACGCGCTGATCGACAACGGCAGGAGAGGCCGTCCGGTGACGGGCCCGGGTAACAGGGCGCTCAAGTCCCTGTCCGATATGTTAAAAGGTAAGTCGGGACGTTTCCGTCAGAACCTTCTGGGTAAGCGCGTGGACTATTCCGGACGTTCCGTTATCGTGGTCGGGCCGGAGCTTAAGATTTACCAGTGCGGTCTGCCCAAGGAGATGGCAATCGAGCTGTTTAAGCCTTTTGTGATGAAAGAACTGGTGTCCAGAGGCATTTCCCAGAATATCAAGAATGCCAAGAAGCTGGTAGAGCGGCTGGATACGCAGGTGTGGGATGTACTGGAAGAAGTGATCAAAGAGCATCCGGTGATGCTGAACCGTGCTCCTACACTGCACAGACTCGGTATTCAGGCTTTCGAACCGATCCTGGTAGAAGGTAAGGCGATCAAGCTGCATCCTCTCGTATGTACGGCATTTAACGCCGACTTCGACGGAGACCAGATGGCGGTTCATCTGCCGCTGTCCGTGGAAGCGCAGGCGGAGTGCAGATTCCTTCTGCTTTCTCCGAACAACCTGTTGAAGCCCTCCGACGGCGGACCGGTGGCGGTTCCGTCTCAGGATATGGTGCTGGGTATATACTACCTGACGCAGGAAAGGCCGGGGGCAACGGGAGAAGGCAAGTTCTTTAAGAATGTGAATGAGGCCATTCTGGCCTATGAGAACGGGGCATGTACCCTGCATACAAAGATCAGAGTGCGGGTGAGCAAACAGACGCCGGACGGACAGACTGTGACCGGCAATGTGGAATCCACGCTGGGAAGATTTCTTTTCAATGAGATCCTGCCGCAGGATCTGGGCTATGTGGACAGAACCAACCCGGAAGACCTGCTGAAACTGGAAGTGGACTTCCATGTGGGCAAGAAGCAGTTAAAGCAGATACTGGAGAAGGTCATCAACATCCATGGTGCGGTGAGGACCGCCGAAGTGCTTGACCTGATCAAGTCCACAGGTTATAAATATTCGACAAGAGCCGCGATGACGGTTTCCATCTCCGACATGACCGTGCCGGCCAGAAAATCCGAGATGCTGGAGGAGGCACAGGCTACGGTTGACAAGATCTCCATGAATTTCAGACGTGGTCTGATCACGGAGGAAGAGAGATACCGTGCGGTCGTTGAGACCTGGAATGAGACGGATAAGGAGCTGACAGAGGTGCTTCTGTCCGGACTGGATAAATATAATAATATCTACATGATGGCGGACTCCGGCGCCCGTGGTTCCAACCAGCAGATCAAACAGCTGGCCGGTATGCGCGGACTGATGGCGGATACCACAGGACGGACCATCGAGCTGCCCATCAAGTCCAACTTCCGTGAAGGACTGGACGTACTGGAGTACTTCATGTCCGCCCACGGCGCACGTAAAGGACTTTCCGACACGGCGCTGCGTACAGCCGACTCCGGATACCTGACCAGACGTATGGTTGACGTATCTCAGGAGCTGATCATCCGCGAGACCGACTGCTGCGAGGGCAGGGAAGAGATTCCGGGTATCGTGGTGAAGGCGTTCATGGATGGTAAGGAGACCATCGAAGGTCTGGGAGACAGAATTACAGGACGATTCTCCTGTGAAGATATCAAAGACAGAGACGGCAGAATGATCGTGAAGAGAAATCACATGATCACACCCGCCCGTGCGGCCAGGATTCTGAGCACCGGGGTCAATGAGAAGGGTGAGCCGATCGAAGAAGTGAAGATCCGGACGATCCTGACCTGCCGTTCCCATGTGGGAATCTGTGCGAAATGTTACGGCGCCAACATGGCTACCGGCGAAGCGGTGCAGGTAGGTGAAGCTGTCGGCATCATCGCGGCACAGTCCATCGGTGAGCCGGGTACACAGCTGACCATGCGTACTTTCCATACGGGCGGCGTGGCCGGTGACGATATTACACAGGGTCTTCCCCGTGTAGAGGAGCTTTTCGAGGCGCGTAAGCCGAAGGGTCTGGCGATCATCGCAGAATTCGGCGGTGTGGCGACCATTAAAGATACGAAGAAAAAACGTGAGATCGTGATCACCAACAACGAGACCGGAGAGTCCAAGACGTATCTGATCTCTTACGGATCCAGGATCAAGATCATGGACGGGGCTGTGCTGGAGGCCGGCGACGAGCTGACAGAGGGTAGTGTGAACCCTCATGACCTGTTGAAGATCAAGGGGATCCGTGCGGTGCAGGATTACATGCTGCGCGAGGTACAGAGAGTGTACCGTCTGCAGGGTGTTGATATTGCCGACAAGCATATCGAGGTGATCGTGCGCCAGATGCTTAAGAAAGTCCGCATCGAGAACAGCGGCGACACGGATTTCCTGCCGGGTACTCTGGTGGATGTGCTGGATTATGAGGACATGAACGAGGAGCTTTTCAAAGAAGGCAAAGAGCTGGCGGAAGGCAAGCAGATTCTGCTCGGTATCACCAAAGCGGCGCTGGCAACCGATTCCTTCCTGTCCGCGGCGTCCTTCCAGGAGACCACGAAGGTGCTGACGGAGGCGGCGATCAAGGGTAAGGTAGATTCCCTGATCGGCCTGAAAGAGAATGTTATCATCGGTAAGCTGATTCCGGCCGGCACAGGCATGAAGCGTTACCGCGACACACGGTTGAGCACGGATGAGAATCTTCTGAGCCGTCTGGCGGCGGAGAAGGAACTGCGTTTCGATGACGGATTCGTCAGAAGACCGAGATTTGAGATCCCGGCAGAAGCAGATGAAGACGAAGAACTGATCGATGTGGAGACCGAGGCGCTGGATCTGGACGAAGATCTGGAAGTGGATGAGACAGAAGACGATCTGGAAATGGCCGAACTGGACGAAGCGGAAGATTTCGACGAGGATGAGGCTTTAGAAGAAGCCGGAGCCGAGATGGAAGTCGTGGAGTAAAGATTCCGGTCAGAATCAGGGTTTTTAAGCGATTTTACAGAAAAATAGGTTGACAATGCATTCACATGCAAGTATACTAATTTAGTGCGTGTGAATGCATTTTTTTGTGTTGCACGCAGAAGGTTCATTTATTACAACAGGAGGTGAAAAGAATGCCAACATTTAACCAGTTAGTTAGAAAAGGACGTCAGACATCTGTAAAGAAGTCAACCGCACCGGCTTTGTTGAAAGGTTACAACTCCCTTCACAAGACGGCGATCGATACATCTTCTCCGCAGAAGAGAGGTGTCTGCACAGCTGTTAAGACAGCAACTCCTAAGAAGCCTAACTCAGCGCTGAGAAAGATCGCCAGAGTACGTCTTTCCAACGGAATCGAAGTGACAAGCTACATTCCCGGTGAAGGTCATAATCTGCAGGAGCACAGTGTTGTTCTGATCCGTGGCGGAAGAGTAAAAGACTTACCTGGTACAAGATACCATATTATCAGAGGTACTCTTGATACAGCTGGTGTTGCTAACAGACGGCAGGCTCGTTCCAAGTACGGCGCCAAGAGACCTAAAGCAGGCAAGTAGGTTGCGCAGCGTTTTAGGTTGTGAATTTCAGGACCACAAACAGAACTAATTTAGTGTTGGGATTCTTATGAAACAGCAGGCGGCGTATGCCGCTGATCGTAGAAAACCGCACGGACACATTGAATTAGAGGACACATGTGAGTACCGATGAATTATTAATGATAATAAGGAGGGAAGAAACGTGCCACGTAAAGGACATATTGCAAAGAGAGATGTATTGGCAGATCCTTTATACAATAACAAGGTGGTTACCAAGCTGATCAACAATATCATGTTGGACGGTAAGAAAGGTGTAGCCCAGAAGATTGTATACGGAGCATTTGCCCGCGTAGAGAATAAGGCAGGTAAGCCGGCACTTGACGTTTTCGAGGAGGCTATGAACAACATCATGCCTGTTCTGGAGGTTAAGGCAAGACGTATCGGTGGTGCAACCTATCAGGTGCCGATCGAAGTACGTCCGGACAGACGCCAGGCTCTCGGACTTCGTTGGCTGGTAATGTTTTCTCGTAAGAGAGGCGAGAAGACCATGGAAGAGAGACTTGCCAATGAGATCCTGGATGCGTCTAACAACACAGGCGCAGCCGTTAAGAGAAAAGAAGACATGCACAAGATGGCAGAGGCCAACAAGGCATTTGCACATTACCGCTTCTAAGCTCTTTCTATTGTGTTTTGAATTATCATAAGGAGGAAAAAACCTTGGCTGGAAGAGAATATCCGTTAGAGAGAACCAGAAATATAGGTATCATGGCTCATATCGATGCCGGTAAGACCACATTGTCAGAGCGTATCCTGTATTACACTGGTGTTAACTATAAGATCGGTGACACTCATGAAGGCACTGCTACCATGGACTGGATGGAGCAGGAGCAGGAAAGAGGTATCACGATCACATCGGCCGCTACGACATGCCACTGGACCTTGGAAGAGAACTGCAAACCCAAGCCGGGCGCGTTGGAGCACCGTATCAATATCATCGACACTCCCGGTCACGTTGACTTCACGGTAGAAGTTGAGCGTTCCCTCCGTGTACTGGATGGCGCTGTGGGCGTGTTCTGTGCAAAGGGTGGTGTTGAGCCGCAGTCAGAAAACGTGTGGCGGCAGGCTGATACCTATAATGTTCCGAGAATGGCGTTCATCAACAAGATGGACATTCTGGGCGCTAATTTCTTTGGCGCTGTAGAACAGATCCGGACAAGACTGGGTAAAAATGCGATCATTCTTCAGTTACCGATCGGTAAGGAAGATGAGTTTAAGGGAATCATCGATCTGTTTGAGATGAAAGCCTATATCTATAATGATGATAAGGGAGAAGACATTACAGTCACAGATATCCCGGAGGATATGGCGGATGACGCTGCACTCTATCATGATGAACTGGTGGAGAAGATCTGTGAGCTGGATGACGACCTTACCATGCTGTATCTGGAGGGCGAGGAGCCTTCTGTTGATCAGTTGAAAGCGGCACTGCGCCGTGGTACGTGTGAGTGTACGGCAGTACCTGTATGCTGTGGTTCCGCATACAGAAACAAAGGTGTTCAGAAGCTTCTGGATGCGGTTCTGGAGTTTATGCCGGCACCTACAGATATCCCTGCGATCAAGGGTGTGGACAGCGACGGCAACGAAGTGGAGAGACATTCTTCCGATGAGGAGCCTTTCTCCGCACTGGCATTCAAGATCATGGCCGATCCGTTTGTCGGCAAGCTGGCGTTCTTCCGTGTGTATTCCGGAACGATCAATTCCGGTTCCTATGTGCTGAATGCGACGAAGAACAAGAAAGAGCGTGTGGGACGTATCCTGCAGATGCATGCCAACAAGAGAGCAGAGCTTGACAAAGTATATTCCGGTGATATTGCTGCGGCAGTAGGGTTTAAGATCACCACAACCGGTGATACTATTTGTGACGAGCGTCATCCTGTTATCCTGGAGTCCATGGAATTCCCGGAGCCGGTTATCGAGCTGGCGATCGAGCCCAAGACCAAGGCTGGTCAGGGCAAGATGGGTGAGGCCCTGGCGAAACTTGCCGAGGAAGATCCTACATTCCGTGCACACACAGATCATGAGACAGGCCAGACGATCATCGCAGGTATGGGTGAGCTGCATCTGGAGATCATCGTTGACCGTCTGCTTCGTGAGTACAAGGTAGAGGCTAACGTGGGTGCACCGCAGGTTGCATACAAAGAGAGCTTCACAAAGCCTGTTGATCAGGAATACAAATATGCGAAACAGTCCGGCGGTCGTGGACAGTACGGACACTGTAAAGTTAAATTTGAGCCCATGGATCCGAATGGTGAAGAGACCTTCAAGTTCGAGACCAGCGTAGTAGGTGGTGCGATTCCGAAGGAATATATCCCCGCTGTCGGCGAAGGTATCGAAGAGGCTTCCAAAGCCGGTGTTCTGGGTGGATTCCCGGTACTTGGCGTTCATGCCAACGTATACGACGGTTCCTACCATGAAGTTGACTCCTCCGAGATGGCATTCCACATCGCAGGATCCATGTGTTTCAAGGAAGCCATGAAGAAAGCAGGCCCGGTTCTGCTTGAGCCGATCATGAAAGTGGAAGTGACCATGCCCGAAGAGTATATGGGTGATGTAATCGGTGATATCAACTCCCGTCGCGGACGTATCGAGGGTATGGAAGATATCGGCGGCGGCAAGATGGTGAAAGGTTATGTTCCGCTTGCTGAGATGTTCGGTTACTCCACAGACCTTCGTTCCAAGACACAGGGCCGCGGTAACTACTCAATGTTCTTCGAGAAGTATGAGCAGGTGCCGAAGAGCGTGCAGGAAAAAGTTTTAGCAGCTAAGGCGAAATAAAAGCAAAGCAAAAACAAAGGTTTTGTGTGTAAAAACGAAATAATGCTTGAAAATCTTGGCAATCTTTAATATAATCATAGATAGCTGATTGAACAGAACAATTTTAAATTTATCTAGTTTTTAAGGAGGACTTTAAAAATGGCTAAGGCTAAGTTTGAAAGAAACAAACCACATTGTAATATCGGCACCATTGGTCACGTTGACCATGGTAAGACGACATTGACAGCAGCGATCACAAAAGTACTTTCCGAGAGAGTTGCAGGTAACACTGCTACAGATTTCGAGAACATCGATAAGGCTCCGGAAGAGAGAGAAAGAGGTATCACAATCTCTACAGCTCACGTTGAGTACGAGACAGATAAGAGACACTACGCACACGTTGACTGCCCTGGACATGCTGACTACGTTAAGAACATGATCACAGGTGCTGCTCAGATGGACGGCGCTATCCTTGTTGTAGCTGCTACAGACGGTGTTATGGCTCAGACCAAAGAGCACATCCTTCTGTCCCGTCAGGTAGGCGTTCCTTATATCGTAGTATTCATGAACAAGTGCGATATGGTAGACGATCCTGAGCTGCTTGAGCTGGTTGAGATGGAGATCACAGAGCAGTTGGAAGAGTATGAGTTCACAGATTGCCCGATCGTTAAGGGTTCTGCACTGAAAGCTCTGGAAGATCCCAGCAGCGAGTGGGGCGACAAGATCATGGAGCTGATGAGCACAGTTGATGAGTATATTCCGGATCCTCAGCGTGACACAGATAAGCCTTTCCTTATGCCTGTCGAGGACGTATTCTCTATCACAGGCCGTGGAACCGTTGCTACAGGTAGAGTAGAGCGTGGTACACTGCACATGTCTGATGATGTTGAGATCATCGGTGTTAAGGAGGAGACACAGAAGTCTGTTGTAACAGGTATCGAGATGTTCCGTAAGCTGCTGGATGAGGCACAGGCTGGTGATAACATCGGTGTTCTGCTTCGTGGTATCCAGAGAACAGATATCGAAAGAGGACAGGTTCTTGCTAAACCCGGTTCTGTAACCTGCCACAGAAAATTTACGGCTCAGGTTTACGTATTGACGAAAGACGAGGGTGGTCGTCATACTCCTTTCTTCAATAACTACAGACCGCAGTTCTATTTCAGAACAACTGATATCACAGGTGTATGTAACCTTCCTGAAGGCACAGAGATGTGCATGCCTGGTGATAACGTAGAGATGAGCATCGAGCTGATTCATCCGATCGCTATGGAGCAGGGTCTTACGTTTGCTATCCGTGAGGGTGGTAGGACTGTTGGTTCAGGCCGTGTTGCGACAATCATCGAATAATCCAGTAAATTCAAGGCTTTCGGGATTTTGCAACAAAATTGCAACAAATTTGCAAAGCATAATGCTGAATAATGCGCGATAATGCGTTTTTGGCAGGATGTGAGTGAATCCAATTTCATAAAATTTTGTATCAAATGGACACTTTCCAAGTGAAAACTAGGAGGGTGTCCTTTT